>Ga0105052_10002180_pt1 | contig 24452 bp, 18 predicted proteins | sample FRY03_FD_78094 | JGI IMG/M metagenome (GOLD analysis project Ga0105052, IMG submission 78094) | Freshwater microbial communities from Lake Fryxell liftoff mats and glacier meltwater in Antarctica - FRY-03 | ecosystem: Environmental > Aquatic > Freshwater > Ice > Glacier meltwater ... | reverse complement strand
CTGATACTGATACTGATACTGATACTGATACTGATACTGATACTGATACTGACATTTTAGATAAAATTATTAGAATTGGTAAGTAATCTATCTAAAAACATATTATATTACATATATAATGCCTATCGGCAATAATAACCATAACCATAACCATAACCATAACGATTATATATGTAATATTCATAAATTATATGATGTTGCTGCTATTTATCCACTATCTCCATGTAGATATCATTGTGTAAATTGTAAAAAGAAAAATATACATGGTTATACAAACCCTGATCACGTTTCTAATCCATTTGGCTATTGTTATCTTTATCCCATGATTTGTATATCATGTTCTAGTAAAGATAAAAAATGTATGTGGTGTAAATAATTATCATAAATATTTATTTTCTAATTCGGTTATCATACTTTGTATGAAAATAAAGTACCTAATAATATTATGTAAACAATATAAAATGATTTTGCTTTATATAATAAACATGTGTGATAAATTGACACACATAATTAATGATTTATATTCAAAATATGAAAATAATTCGGCCATTCTCGATAAATTAATTCAAAGTATTGAAAATCTACCCAATTTACTAGAAAATACCAATAATACGATCATCGAGCGTGCGGAAAGAAAAAGTAAACTAGAAAGCGACTCGGAAACATTCATCCGCAAGTTTCTACACAACAACAAGTTTTATTATAATACAACAAGTGAGTTATTTTTTGAATATAGAAATAACAAATATATGCTGATAAAAGAGGACGATGTTCAACATTGTATATTGTCTACCCTTAGCACCAATAAATCTCTTACAGATTGGAAACACAAATTAAAGATTACAATCCTCAAAAAAATAAAGGAACGTGACTTGTTTACGTGTATTCCTGAGACTGAAACAATACAAGACGTTATAAATCGTTTATCTACGTCAGTATGTGACAATAAAGAAAAGGCCAAGTATTTTCTTACAATACTAGGTGACATATTATTAAAAAAATGTAATCTAGTTTATTTCGCAAATCCTAAGACTAAACAGTTTGTAAAAGAGTTGAACAATCTAGCATGTATATTATTCGGAACACCTAATCTATTAAACTATTTCAAATTTAAATATTACGAACACAATTTTGCCGAATGTAGAAATGTAGATATTCAAGAATTTGCTAATATAGAAAATTGGAATACCTATTTTAAGCATGAGCAAGCACTCGATTTATTTTGCGTGGCAACTTATTATTCAACCAGATATGATAGTGGGGACATTTTTTTACAAGAACACTGTAAAGACGACGTTCTAAAACGTTATGCGTTGTATTTAAAAAACAACAACGAGGCAAATATAATAGATCATTTTTGTGATAAAAACATTGAACCTAGTGATGATTGTTCAGTTTCATGGAAAAACATGCAGTATTTATGGAAACGTTTTATTGATACGGAGAAATTGCCGAATGTATTTTTTTCATCTGTTTTAAAAACACATCTAATGAAAAAATTGAAATATAATGAAACAGATGACACCTATTTGGACTGTACTAGTAAATTACTACCTACTGTAAGTAAATTCATTTTATTTTGGACCGATAATATTGAAATAAATAATTTAGATAACAATGAGCATACAGATAGTCACCCTGATGATAGCAGTAGCGATAATATCAACGAAGAATTAGAAATAGATGAATTGTGTAGTCTATTTACTCATCATACAAAGCATAGCATGAATGAAAAGCATATATTAGACCTTATCAAACACTACTATCCAGAGACGTTAATAGAAGATGATAAATACATATTAAATGCCAGTTGTAAATTGTGGAATAAAAAGCAAGATATTATAAAATCACTTCAAAAATATAAGACGTCTTATCCTAATGAAAATATATCCAATACATCAGATGAAATCTCTATTAACGAATTATATCAGTTTTATTGTAAGACTAAAAAGAAATTTGTTGCGAGTAAGCGTTACTTTGAAAATTTTATCAAAGAAGAATCTGACCTATATATTGTAGAAAACGAGTTTATTAAGGTGAATTCTTTCACTAACATTTAGCTATCGTTTTTTCATATTTGTATACATATTTTTATAACATACACACAGACACATAAATATTTTCCCTAAATAATAATAATAATAATAATAATAATAATAATAATAATAATAATAATAATAATAATAATAATAATAATAATAATAATAATAATAATAATAATAAATAGATTTGTTATTATTATTTATACTACAACGTTTATTTCACGATATTAAGATTTAAATTATCTCTTATGGGTTCTGCGTCTTTTTTTAGTGCCACTCTTTTTGGTGACGGTACCAAAAACACCACTTCCCTTGGGTTGGAGATGTCCCTTAAGGTGCTTTTGGGTTTTGGCGAGCTCGCTCTTCTTTTTGGAAACAATACGTCCGTTATTCATCTTAAGTTCAGACTTCTTTAATCCACCAGGGGTTTGGTAAGCGGTTTCGTGCCAAACTTGTGCGCGGGATCCCTCCAACATATCATACTTTTGAGATCCAATGTGGTATTTACCGTCAGGCTGTCTATCGTGTCTCTTAACCATTATAATTTTTAGAGAGAAAAAAATATACTTCTAAAATTACCAACGCGCCGTTAAAAAGTATTTTTTGGTGATTGTCCGTAACCAACTGGACCTCCCGATCTCTGTCCATAATCATTCACAGCAACATATTTACGTGTCCAGGTAGCATTTCTTAAACGCGATTGGAGTTGTATTAGTGTGCTCATTCGTAGTGTTTGAGATTCCCTATTATTTATAACCATTCCATTTGAAAATCCAGTTATTTTTGTTATGTTACAATTGGCAAGTCTTGAGTTACATATTTGAATCGGACCAGGTCTGGACGGATTATACGGTGCTGGTGCTGGTGCTGGTGCTGGTGCTGGTGCTGGTACAGGTATAGGCATAGGCTCTGGCTCTGGCTCAGGCTCAGGCTCAGGCTCAGGTTCAGGTTCAGGTTCTGGTTCTGGTTCTGGCTCAGGCTCTGGCTCTGGCTCAGGCTCTGGTTCTGGCTCAGGATCTGGCTCAGGCTCTGGCTCTGGCTCAGGCTCAGGTTCAGGTTCCGGCTCTAGTTCAGATCTGGTCAAAACATAAAATACGTTCTGGTTACTCGAATTTTCAGTTTCTGTAGACCAATCAGATAGACTCTGCTGATTCGTAGCATATACTGTTCCGGATGCCCAACCACTAGCACTACGAGTATATACATATGAATATTGATTGATTCCGTAAAAAAATAAGACGCTGTTGTTTTTTTTTTGGAAATCAGGCATACTATTATTTATGTAATCGTTAATAGGTTGAATCATTTCAGAAAGAATATTATAACCATCAAATGTAGTTGCGCCTGTCAATGGAACTGAATTTAATTCATTATATCCACTATTGGACCATTTCGCAATTTCGGCTTGCGTGGTTTTACTATTTGGATACTGATTCCAAATATAATACTTGCCTAGCTGTAATATAATGTTTGGTTCTATTACAATAATAGTAACCGGTCCGATCCCTGAGCCATAAAATGATGCCATCGTATCACTAGATGTTGATATGTTCAACGCCTTAAACGTGCTTAAATATAATGTTACCGTTGTCAAACCTGAATTTTGGAACGCACTTTGTCCAATACCGGTTACACTTGCTGGAATCGTTATCGATCTCAAAGCTGTCGTGCCTCGGAACGCATTAATTCCAATTTCGGTAACACTATCTGGTATGATAATTTCGGTCAAACCGTACGCATTATCGAACGCACCTTGTCCAATGCTATTGTAACCTTCAATGATTGCTATAGTTGCTCCCCTTAAAACCGAATTTGTTAATCCATATACTTCTCCTGTACCTGAAAATATTATATATCCAATAATATTCACGTCATATTTGGTTCCAATGGTGTGACCGGGACCTACATTCACAGGGAAATTAGTTTCTTCTAACCTATAAACGTTTATTGTTGCTTCGGTTAAACCAGAACCATAGAACGCGTCTGATCCAATGCTAGTAACACCTACTGGAATGGTTATAGAGGTCAAACTTGACGCACTTAGGAACGCATTTTGTCCAATGCTGGTAAGTCTAGATCCTTCTTCAAATGTTACCGATGTCAAACTTGTCGCGTTTTGGAACGCATTGTTTTCAATTTTGGTAACACTTGGCCCAATTTCAACTGTAGATAATGTTTTAGAAGTATCATAAGAATTACCTGTTATGATTGTATCTCCACTATAGCTTATAGAACCGTCATTATATGTAAATACTGTTTGTGTGTTAGACATAGTAATATTATTATTATATACACATATATTTATCTAATTTATCTAATTTATCTAATTTATCTAATTTATCTAATTTATCTAATTTAACTAATTTTTATACAACCACTAAAAATAATAAAAATTGAAAGGATTTAATGATAAAATATATACCATACATAATAGACAAATCATGGCAGAACAATCTACCCTTTCTAAATATCAAAAATTGACGGATAAGGAGCATATCCTAAAAAAACCGGATACGTATATCGGTTCCATTGAAAATACGGAACACGAAGGATATATTTTCAGTGACGATAAAATAGTGTCCAAAGAATTTCAATATATTCCGGGTTTATATAAATTATTCGATGAAGGCATTGTAAATTGTCGTGATCATGTAATCAGACAAGCGCAAGCCGTCAAGGACAATATCGAAAATGCTATTCCAGTAACTAACATTGAGATTACTATTGATCCGGATGGCACGATTCATATGTATAATGATGGCAATGGTATCGATGTTGCCGAACATCCTGAATATAAAATTTGGATTCCAGAGATGATTTTTGGTCACTTGAGAACATCTACTAATTATGATGAAAAGAAGAAAGAAAAAATAGTAGGTGGAAAAAACGGTTTCGGGTTCAAGTTGGTTTTAATTTGGTCTACATGGGGTAAGGTTGAAACAGTCGACCATGTAAGAGGACTAAAATATATTCAAGAATTCAAGAATAATTTAAATGAAATCGGTAAGCCATCTATTACAAAGTGTAAAAATAAGCCATATACCAAGGTATCGTTTAAACCGGATTATCAACGCCTAGGTATCGAAGGACTAACCGCAGACATGATGGCGCTTTTCAAGAAGCGTGTATATGATGTATCCGCTATAACAGACAAAACAATTAAAGTAAAGTTCAACGGACAGCTGGTTCCTTGTAAAAATTTCGAACAATATATCGATTTATATGTCGGTTCAAAAGTGGATACAAAGCGTATTCATGAGCTGGCAAATGACCGTTGGGAATATGCTATTTGTTTGGCACCTAATGACGAGTTTCAGCAAATAAGTTTTGTCAATGGTATTTATACTTCTAAAGGAGGCAAGCATGTAGAGTATATTATGAATCAGATTATTCGTAAATTATGTGTTTATATAAAGGCGAAGAAGAAGGTGGATGTAAAACCGAATACTATCAAGGAGCAACTACTGTTGTTTTTAAGATGTGATATTGAAAATCCGTCGTTCAATAGTCAAACAAAGGATGAACTTGGAACTGCGGTTAGTTCGTTCGGTTCTACATGTACGGTTAGCGATGGATTTATTGAAAAAATTGCCAAGATGGGCGTAATGAATGCGGCGTGTGCTTTAACTCAAGTAAAGGAAGATAAAGTGGCTAAAAAAACGGATGGCTCAAAAAGCAAGAGTATTCGTGGTATACCCAAATTAATTGATGCCAACTATGCTGGAACGGCCAAATCAGGTGAATGTACACTTATATTATGTGAGGGTGATTCAGCCAAGGCTGGTATTATTTCGGGTCTTTCAAAGGAAGATAGAAACATTATTGGCGTTTACCCAATGAAGGGTAAGATATTCAATACAAGAGGCGAAACATTGAAGCGTATAGGCGAAAATAAAGAGATTGTCGAATTAAAGCAGATTTTAGGTCTGGAAACTGGAAAAAAATATACAAAGGAAACAGCAGAGAAAACACTGCGTTATAATTCTGTCTTGTTTATGACGGACCAAGATTTAGATGGTTCGCATATTAAGGGACTTGGATTGAATTTATTTCAAGACCAGTGGAATTCATTGTCGACACTGGATAATTTCATTGGTTTCATGAATACACCCATTATTAAGGCAAAGAAAAATGGACAAGAAAAGCTGTTTTATAATGACGGTGAATATAAATTATGGAAGGACGAAAATGATACAGCTGGGTGGAATATTAAATATTACAAGGGACTTGGAACAAGCACTGGAAAGGAATTCAAGGAATACTTTACACACAAGAAGATTGTCTATTTTAGACACGATGGAAAAGTAAGCGACGACATTGTAGATATGATATTTAATAAGAAGCGTTCGGAAGACCGAAAAGAATGGTTATCTAATTATGATAGAAATAGTTATTTAAATACAAATGATAATGCGGTAAGTTATACGGAATTTATAAATAAGGAGCTTATCCACTTCTCGAAATATGATTGTGAACGTTCAATCCCAAATATGATGGATGGATTAAAAATCAGTTTAAGGAAAATTTTGTTTAGTGCGTTTAAAAAGAATCTGACCACGGAGATTAAGGTAGCACAATTCAGTGGTTATGTATCCGAGCAATCTGGATATCATCATGGTGAAGCAAGTTTAAATGCTGCTATTGTAGGTATGGCACAGGATTATGTTGGTAGTAATAATATCAATCTCCTTATGCCAAATGGTCAATATGGTTCACGACTACAAGGTGGAAAGGATTCAGCCAGTGAAAGATATATCTTCACACAGCTGAGCCCAATTACCAGATATATTTATAGAAAGGAAGATGACGCCGTATTGGATTATTTAGAAGACGACGGGTTTCCAGTAGAACCATTGTTTTATGTGCCAATCGTGCCCATGATTTTGGTAAATGGTGGAAAGGGTATTGGAACTGGATTTAGTACAGATGTATTATGCTATTCAGTTGACAAACTTGTAGATTATTTACAATGTAAATTAAAGTGTGAAAATACCGACAATATAGTGTTTACACCCTATTATAGAGGGTTTCATGGGACTTGTCAAGAATCAGACACGAAAAAATATATTATCAAGGGTGTATACCATAAAATAAATGATAAGAAGGTAAGAGTTACTGAATTGCCAATTGGTTGTTGGACCGATGATTTTAAGCTACATATTGAAAATCTCATGGAAGCCGACAAAAATAAAAAGAACAAATCGATTGTAAAAGACTATAATGATATGAGCACTGACACATCAGTAGATATTGAAATTACATTGAATGACACAATCGATGAAACGATTGAAGGGACGAATCACTATAATAATTTTGAGAAGACGATGAAGCTATACAATTCATTCAGCACGAACAATATGCACTTATTTAACGACGACGAGAAGCTATTAAAGTTTGATAAGGAGAAAGACATTATCGAGGCATATTATCCGGTTCGATTGAAATATTACCAAAAGAGAAAGGATTATATGATAAATTCTCTTCAAAAAGAATTGTTATTACTTTCAAACAAGACCAGGTATATTCAATCGACCCTAAGTGATGAAATAGACTTACGAAAGAAATCAAAGGAAACTATTTTGAGTATGTTAAATGACCATAAGTATGATATTATGGATGGGGACAATGATTATAAGTATCTGCTCAAGATGCCGATGGATAGTGTAAGTGAAGAAAATGTGAATCGATTACTAAAAGATAAAGGTAACAAAGAAGCCGAATTAACTTTAATTCAATCAACCAGTATTGAACACATGTGGTTGAGTGAGCTAGAAGAACTAAAGCGTCAGTTATCCACACCAAAAACTATCATGGTAAAGAAGCAAACCAAAAAGTAAAATGAAGAATAAAAATAAACACAATAAAAAACTGAGTGAGTATAAATTTTTTATTGTATACTATTTAGAGCAATATATTACGGCCTAAAACCAAGGTTTTAGCTCTAATGTTTTATTATTATAATCTGGTTGTACTGGACGGTCAATCGGTGTATACATTGTGCTGACGTCACGTTTATAATTAATATATCCTTGGGCCTCGCCGTATATTTGTTTGACACAATATGTTATTACTAAATCATTTAATGATTGAATTTGTTGTGTTATTTGTGTAGGTAGATTTGTCGAACTTTGAAGAAATACACTTCTCATGATTATCTTTAAGTTGTCACAGTTTTGGTTGTCTATAATATATTGTTGGTTAGAAACCTCGTATACACCAGCACGAATACCATTTTGGATAATTCGCATATTCTCTTTACTAAAAAATGCTAACGACAATGTAGAATCTTGAAAATTTCCAGTCATAGCATCATGGAATGTAGAACAGTCACTTTTAGTCGGTATTTTATCAAATAACGAAAACTGATTCATGATTGGTCCTATTATATTTATTCTTCCATTAGTGCTCGAACAATTCATTATATATAACTTAAGTATATATAATTTTTTCTGTTTAAATTATATAATGGAGTTTAATTTTCAAAAAATAGTCTTGTCTATTGCAATTGTGATGTTTATTATAATGTTGATTTTCATTGCGGTTGTCTTATATAAGAGTAAATATAATGTCAAATTTCCACCTACTGTATCTCAGTGTCCTGATTATTGGATTGACAAACACGATCAAAATGGTTCAAATAACTTAAATAATGATAATAACCAAACATGTACAAATGTAAAAAATTTAGGCAACGTTTCGTGTGATAAAACAATTGACTTTACCACTGCTTTTTGGAAAGGCGCTACAGGAGCTTGTAACAAATATAAATGGGCCAAGTCGTGTGATTTGACATGGGACGGTATTACAAATAATTCAACTATATGTAATTCAAAAGATATATTACCATGTTCAAATATTTGATACAACTAAATACATGTTTACCTGAAATAAACATAAAAACAAATTACATACCATTATATACTATATTAATAATATATGGATACGCATGATATCACTACTATTTTAAATAGAAATAAAATAGCAGACAATATAAAATCGTTCTTTATTGATTTTGAAAAGGAAAAAAATAATCTGGGGTTTAAACGTGGTATATATATTTATGGAAATCCTGGAACAGGAAAAACCATGTTCATTGAAAAAATACTAAAAGAACTGAATTATGATATAGTTAAATACGATGCTGGCGATATCCGTAATAAGTCTATTATTGATACTATAACAAAACATAACATGTCTGACCGAAATGTGCTGTCTATGTTTCAAAAAAAGGTAAAAAAAATCGCCATAATTATGGATGAAATAGATGGTATGAATAACGGAGATAAAGGCGGAATTAATCAGTTGATAAAGCTGATACGTCCAAAAAAAACGAAAAAACAAAAGTTAGAAGAGATTACATTAAATCCTATTATTTGTATAGGCAATTATCACATGGATAAAAAAATAAAGGAACTGATGAAAGTGTGTAATAGTTACGAATTGAAAAATCCATCAGCAAAGGAGATGGATAATTTGTTCATGAAATTAATGCCATCTATTGATAGTATTCTCAAAAAAAACTTATTAAACTATATCCAAGGAGATTTGCGAAAGTTTGATTCCATAAAAAATATATATAATAAGCAACATGTATTGTTGAAAAATGAAATAATTCAAAATGTTTTTCAACCTAAAACGTATAATGAAGATAGCAAGAAAATAACCCAAAGATTAATTAACGGTAGTTTTGAATTGAATGAACACAATATTATAATGAATGAAACGGACAGAACGATTGTTGGATTATTATGGCATGAAAATATAGTAGATGTATTGGCAAAACAACCGTATGAAACCGCATTCCCATTTTATAGTCAAATTTTGGACAATATGTGTTTTGCTGATTATATCGATCGAATAACTTTTCAAAAACAAATCTGGCAATTTAATGAAATGAGTTCGTTGATTAAAACATTTTACAACAATAAACTATACCACGACGCTTTTCAAAAAAAGCCAAAGTTTAGTCCTACCGAGGTTCGGTTTACAAAAGTATTAACAAAGTATAGTACGGAATATAATAATTATCTGTTTATTCAAAATCTATGTTCCATGCTGTCAATGGACCAAAAAGACTTGTTTACATTATTTCGTAGCTTACGAGAGGAAAAAACGGAAGAAGAAATATATGAAGTATTTGAAAACTATGAAATAAATAAATTAGATATTAAGCGCATGTATCGTTATCTGGAAAAACATTGTTTGCCAGATGTTATAAATGAAGATGAAGATGAAGATATACTATCTATAACCAGTAATTTGTAAAAATTATACCATGAAATATTTTATCGTATAATTTGTCCTGTCTGCCGTGTCTGCCGACGGCTAAGGTGTCTGCCGACGGCTCAATCGGTGTGTTTGTTGTTGTATATTTGTCTGCCGACGGCTAAGGTGGTATATTTGTTGATGTATCATTGTCTTTGTGTGCCGACGACTCAACTGTTGTCTTTGTTGTTTCTCCGTATGTTTTTAATTTCGCAAGTAATGTACTATTTAACTGTTGTAATTGTGTGATACGTGTTAAGTGTCCTTGTATTTGTGCTTGTTGTTGTTTTATTAGTTCAACCACTTCAGGTGTAGTTAATGTTTTCGAAGGTCCACCATTTGTCTGGATAGTAATTTGTTGACATTTGCTTGCTTGCTCTTCAGCGTTTTTTCGACGTGTTTCCTCCATCTTTAGCATTTGTTTTAATACATCAGGTTTCATAGTCGAGTCTCCAGGGCTATAATTCTCCAATTTTGAATCGAGATTTAAATAAAAATCTTTTAATTCCGGTTCATTTACGAAATAGTCTATTGTCTTATCGCTTTCTTGTACAAATTTATTTAGTGGACCCTCCAGTAATTTACGTTTATCAAATGTATTCTGTTCATGTGAAAATACTAAAATAACGTGCTTCGGGTTTAATTGAACTAATGGAACTGTATAATCTTTTAAGAATGCTTTTTCTTCTGCCAAGCACGCATCCTCTTCATATCTATTATCCTTTAACAACTCTCGTCTAAAAGCAAATGTTCCAGCAGTAGCATGATTCGCTTTGTAAGGACCAAATTGATACATTTTTTGAATATGTTTAAAATAAATATAAATTTCACTACAACCTGCACATAATGCGTTTGGATTAGCCTTTAATGTCTCTACAGCATGACTTACCCTGGTTGGTGGATAATAATCATCATCATCCATATATACCAATATATCGCCAATACTTTTATCGTGTACTAAATTTCTCTTTTTTCCCAGTGTCATTTTCGCATCGTATTTAAAATATCTAACGTTAGGATGGTCTTTAACTAAATCTTCTATCTTGTCTGTTCCATCATCTATTATAATCCATTCCATTCTGTGTTTTGGATAGGTTTGATGTTCAAAACATTTCAACATTGCTGGAATAAACGGACGTCTATTAAATGTAGGAGTACATATACTTACAAATGGGTATTTACTATCTTTTGGTGGAGTAGGCGGGTTAACCTCCTTTATTTCTATTTCATCCGTGGTATGACTATGTATTTGTTTATTTACAATTCCATGGTTAGACTTGTTTTTGTTCTTATTTTTTCCCATATAAATTATAATATACAATTCTTTTTATACCATGATTTAAATTTATTCTTATTCTTATTCTTATTCTTATTCTTATTCTTATTCTTATTCTTATTCTTATTCTGTTTTAGTTGATTGACCTGACGATGGAGGCATAACCCCAGCTATTATAAATATTATTAACATTGGAACCGCAACCATCGTTTGTAAATTAGTGAACGCAGCAACTATCGTAAGAATAAATAACAATAATAACAAATAATAACTATTAAATTTATTTCCCATTATTTCCATTATTTGCTTAGCATTTAGCACCACAGGCAATAGCACGAAACTAAAAATTACACCGATTACTTGGAAAAAAGTTAATATAACTGGTATAAACCATGTCCATCCAAAAAATAATCCTAAAATAGAAATAAGCATTCCCCAGTTTGTATTTTCATTCCAAAATACACTTACTAAGGTTGGTATCCACCACAAAGAGGCTACTAATATAATAATACCAATCACGCCCGGACCTAAGATAAATGGAACTATATCTTTCATTGATTCTGGCACTAAAGCACAAGTAGAACCTACAAAGTCTATCATTCGTTTTATAAATCTACGCAACAATGAATATGAATACTTTGCTTTATTGGGAAACCAATTTCCAATTATAGCACCAAACGTGTTTTCTTTACTCTCCATTGAATAAGGAAAGCCATACTCAAACATTCCTCTAACATATTTATTCTCAAATAACTCACTTTGTGTAAAGTCAATTGGCACCCCACAACCATTGGACCTAGCACCTCCCTTCATCTTTTTGCCACCAGATTGTGGCGCCAATGAACCATCGTTATTAGAACTTTTAGGAAACAGTGGCGGTAATTTACTACCAGACTTGCTCTCATCTGTGTATGGACGTTGGTCTACATCACTTGGAAAAAACAAATCTAAATTTATTCTAGTGTAATATACAAAGTTGGCTCCCAATAAACCTACTATTAATACTATACAAAAGGATGTTAATACGGAGACAATAAATGGCTTCCAATTGTTTTTTGGTTTATCCGTATTCTTTTCATCATTCGTATTGTTCTTATTATTAGACATGTATATATTTAATAAATATAAATATATATATTTTTACAAATATACTGGTTTTACGCCCTTGATAGATTTACACCATATATTTTTTATTTCTGTTTTTTTTCTAAATAAACACGGTTCTAGTCTACAATATCTATCTATTTAGTATTTGTCGTTCAAAATTAAATCTAGTTATAAATTATATGACTGAAAAACTGTTTCTTATGGGTGTAATTATAATATTTTTGTATTTTATTTATCAACAATATATATTTCAAAGCAGCCTATTTTTTAATTCACAAGAAGGATTTACCCCTCAACAAGTGAATGCTATTATACAACCACCAGGCTCTTATGAAATAGGAACCGCCGATTCTAACTATCTTAAGCAAACTCAAATATTAACGGTTAGTAATGGATATACTGAAGAAATTATTAATCGTTTAAAACCTAGTAACCCTGAAGCATTTGATAGGGAGACGACAGATACAATGGGTGACTTTCCTGGGGCAGAGCAAGAAAAATATGCTCTTCCGACCACTGAATTTGAATATCCAAATGATTATAAATTTACGGTTGATTACAAATGTCGCAAATCTGCCACAGGCATGTTTTCTGATTGTGGTGTATATTCAGCGAATACTGCTTGGACGGCTGACCCATATAAAGGATTAAATTGTCCACTTACAAACACCAAAACACCTGAAATATCTAGCAGTATTTTCACCAAACGCGAGACTAAATATGGGACTCCAAGAAGGACGGGTATAAGTAGTATGGGTACTTCAATGTTACGATAAATAAGTTATAGTCATAAACCTGTAAATAAAAAATATATGTGGTATTTTTTTCTTTTTGGTCGGTGTATTATTGGTATTATTATGGTTTGGATGGAGCCAACTAGATTAGAATCTATCTAATCAATCTAGCTAAATAAACTCTTTCCAAAAATCTTTCTTGAAGTAAGTGAATAACCTCCAATCGATCTGGTAATTACTCCAACTACAATCATCCAGTAGTTGTTTAAACTTTTTACTTTCTAGTGCCTGCTTTATCATATTTGCTTCAGACAAGCTAGCAACCTTAATGGCCATAGCGTGCTGCGTCATTCCATATAAGCCATCAAAGTCAACAACCGCATTATATATCCCACTGTCTCCAAATATTACTTTGGGAATAGTAAAATGACCGTTATCGTTTCTTGAAGAATACATTATCCTTGTTCCTTTCTGAGGAGTTGAATGGATTAACGGATACTTATAAATATCATCTTCTGCCAATTGGACCCATTTTTTTCTGGTTTCATAATTACTCGTACTAAACAAAATATCGCAACATTCGTCGTTATCTGTTTTTAATACATTATGAATAGTATCAAAATTATTATTAGGCAGAAATTTCCATTTTCTCAAATCATATTCATAGACAATACCGGTTTCACTCATGACAGTAGTTGCTTTATATGCTGGTGTATTTTCAATTACGTACCAATCATATCTTGTTCCACAGTTAAATGTTTTTTTACCGTCCTTGGTATCGTGAATTTCTAGATAGACCATTTGATTAGTAGATGTCATCTTTTTAAATAGGCCGCTATATTTAGAATTGGCACTATCTGGTTTTCTCCAACCGGGAGGATGAACAAACACCAAAAGTCCTTTCGGTAGTAAGAATTTGTCTTGCGATATTTCAACGAATTTATTCCATAATAGATCACCACCACCCTTCTTGCCGTTATTATTTTGACTATCGTTATAAGGTGGATTTCCTATTATCGCATGAAATCCACCAATGTTCCACTTTTCGTTAATATCTAATACAAGTGTATTTCCGATATGCGTATTGAATTTATAATCTAGTTCATCCAGGCCGGTGTAACTTTGAATATGACATTTCAGTAATTCAGTAGTAATAAATACATTAAGTGCTGTTAAATCGGCATAATAGATACACTCACTCATAATTATACGACAACGATCAATTTCATCTGGATACGTGTCTTTTAAACCATGAACGAATTTATCGAAAATTCCTAGAACAAAATTTCCTTTTCCACAACATGGTTCGAATACTCTGTGCGGAACTGACCACATCTCAATAGGAATTTTATTAAGCATATCATCCACTAATATGACAGGTGTCGGTATTTCCGCATTATCTTCCTTTTCCGAAGCAGTAGGAACAAAATGCTGTTCAATTAAAGTCCGAAGTTTATCAGGTGGGGCAATCCTATAAATTTCACGGATGTTGTTGACTATCTCGGCATTATTGTCGATGATATTATTCATTATACTGATAATAATATTATAATTGTCATTGTTTAAATCAATTTTATCGACTAATATGGAAATAATCAGATGACTTGTCTTTTTATTCGTAAATATTTCTTTAAAGTCGAAAATATCGAATGATTTTGAGATGAGTGCTAGTAATGGAAATAAGAAGGTTTTACACATTTCAAGAGTCTGATTTATAACCAGTTCCATTTTTATGTCTTCTTCTTCTTCTGTTACATCACCAGATGTTTCATTTTCATTTTTACCGGTTGGACCGTCAATTTCAGTCTTGGAAATACCACCCTTAGGGCAATGTTGTTGTTCACCTTCTAAATCAGAATTAACAACCATATTATTTTTACTCTCTTGATAGATTATTTTAAGGAAAGACTTCATATCGTCGTGATGACAAATCAACCCATCTAATATCACAGTATCATCTATCTGATCAATCATATTAGTTGCTTCATTTTGGAAATACGATTGAATATCACATGATTTAATATTCCCATTATTAAATTCATGCGGATTGAATAAGAATACATTCTTCTCATACATGTAATATAATATTTCAGCATTTGTTTTATTTTTGCCATGACCTGTTTTTCTGTAGCGATGAATCATATCCATCATATATATATATGAACGTTGCACATTCATATCTACATTAATTCCAATAGTCTTACCAGCGGCAGGAGTAAGAGCTCTAGAATATCTCTGGATTTGATTGTCCAGATTATGTCCATCGTCTAGAGAAATAGTTACATCACACTCATGATATGTTACTCCGACTGAACCCTTATTTCCTAGTAACAAAATACACCCACGCTTCTTACCCTTCTTTGTATTATTCATACAATTCTGAATGAAGTTATCATATTCCTCATTAACAAAACCAGTATCATCCGTTGCATTGGCATACTCGACGTTATAATTACTCCATAAGTTATGCTCATCTAGAAATTTTACCATAGTCTTTTGTAACTTTGAAATTGTCCCATTTCTAGTGTTAATAGGTAGATATAATATGGACAATAGTGGATTAGATAAGGAGGATAGTCTTGATCCACGTGCAGCCTGTGTCTGTTCAATAGTCTTCATGATAGTTGTTTTCATTCTATTACTTGATATGATTAGTTCAAAGAATCCTATCAACAACTCAATACCATCATTTGTTTTTTCTAACTCAAACTTCTCATCATATTCTACTTCTCCTTTCGAATTCATCTTTTGCTGAAGAGCCAATAAAGAACTTGCGGATAGCCCATAATCAGTACCATATTTTGAATTGTACTCATTTATCTCACTAATCAATAATTCAGGATATGTATGTTTCATGAGAACTTGAGTAGGATGATTTGAATAGTCTTTATTCAATGTATTATCTTCAAGACATTGAATAAATGTATTACCGTGGCGATTAACCATATAGCTCATAGCCTGTTCTTTATCGTCATTTGTTGTATCCGGATTATTAATCAATTTCATCATAGCAACATCTATCATTTGCCATTCATATACTCGCTCATTATGAATATTGTAATAACGTTTTGTTTTGTCGGCAGTACCTGAAACGAACATACATAATTTAGTACCTTGTCGTACATTATCAATAATGTCTTTGTCACCATTGATAATATTGGTATTCGTTTTTTCCGTAGATGATCCTAGATGAGCTTCATCAATAATCATAGCATCAAAATGAAGCTGTTTTAATAGTTCGGTTTTGTTTGTTTTTCCATCAATCTTTAGGAATTGACACGAGCAAAATACGATGCCTTCATAATCATCATCTATAGTATCAAAGTCCGTTTGTTCTCTGTATTGAATGCCCTTGAATTCGATCCATTTATTTAGATCCTGTACGAAACTCTTAATCGTAGAGCATACTGATGTCATAAGTAGTATTCTTTTATATCCAGATTGAGATAATAAATATTTAGCTATCAATAACATCAAAATGCTCTTTCCACTTCTAGGCATTTGAGATATACAATATTTTTGAACATCAGTTAAGTTACCGTTCATCGTTGCCTTTGCTAATTCAAATATGTTTATAAATTTTCTCAAAGTCATATCCTGATGTAGCATCCTAATTAGTTGCTGTCTAGGACAATTCAAGTAATCTGAGTTAATATGCTCAACAAAATCATCAATATCCATGACATTGTCTGAAAATCGTTTACAAAATACGTCCAATGCGCGAATGATATCCGATTCATCAAACAATAGACCATCTGCTATAATTCTATCGTGAATTAGTTTATCTATACTTTTTCCGTTTTTATATTTATGATTTTCTACAAATTTTCTATTTTTTACCAATATACCAATTTTGAAATCGTTATCAAGCAATTGCTGCGAAGTAATCGTATTGTCTATCTTACATACGTCCGTTTCACTGTATTTATTTTTATATTTTACCGAGAAGACAATGGTCGTATCATTGAGTTTAATACCTAAATCAATGATGTTATTGCCACCGCCTTCAACTTTTGTTTTCATTAATGGGATTATATTTTTCATTTCGTTTAAATTTTGTAATTGCCCATCACATATATGCGTATATGAAATACCTTCAACGCACTTCAGAACTACCAATAATTGGAAAACCGATTCATAAATCCACCCTTGTCTTCGCTCGCTAATAGGTGAAGAATTATTATCGGTCATAATAATATTATACAATTCTTTACCTCCCAAATGAATGAGTGATAACATATTCTTTAATATGTCATCGCGAAAGATTTGATTGATAACAGAACTCATGATTTAGTTAATTAATAAACTAATGTTGTTAAATTTAACCTATATAAAATAGAGGGTGGGACTTCAATTTTTTTTTGACCGTATTACACTAAACTTACCTAGCGTACATCATACCACAGTTACCTCCAACAAATGTAAGCACGTTATATCTTTCTTCAAACACCGTCATGTTATAATTATAATCATAAATTCTCCATGTAGGTTTATTTATACCTATTATTTCTCCAGTCGATGGGTCGCATATAGTGTATGTTTGTGCTTCAGTATCTAATGGTGGACTATATGTAGTAAATTCTAATTGGATATCGCGAAATTTACTCATGTTCATCGCGCCAGATGGCTGAAAATCAAATGGGTCATTATGAATCGCAAAACTATAATTATAAAGTCCATCAGGCGCATTACCCGATGTTCTTACGTATTTTTCAACATAATTATAAATACCAGCGTCTAATATATTTTCTCTGTATTTTCCATCCAGTAATATGCCTAATTGAAATAATATCTCCCTTTGGTTTTGCGGGGCAAAGACACCGGTAGTAAAATAACCGGTATGTGTTCCTGTAACTGGATTATATCCAGGACCAAAACCGGCCTCTGTTGTTGGATTACAATCTAGTGTCCAATTTCCAGAAGGATCCGCAAAATCCACCTCTTGAGGCAAATAGTTATACGGCCAGTTTGTATAATTACTCCATTGATTTCTTAAATTTATATCAGTGCGTTGAAATGTCCACATCCACGACGAAACCATACCCATGGTATTTTCTAATTTCACGCGCTGACTTCCTGTAACATTAAAATATTTCCAATCATAAATGGATTTAAACAGATATTTCTGCTCTCTTGCCGCAAATACTTTGGACTCTTCTTCTGATAAAAATCCATATGTAGATATCAAATGAATGTCCGCATTCCAACTAGTACGCTTATCTTGGTATGATACGGTATTTAAGGAAATATCTGGTGGTGGTTGTAAAAAACGATAAAACTGTTGCAACGACTCGTTAAAATTTGGCTGGATATAAGGATAATTATTTGTTTCGTCTGTTACGTCACGAATTACTATCAATTCTTGAACTGGTCTAATGGTAATATTTATTTCCAATTCATTGTACTGTAAGGCCACCAGTGGAAATGCCATCTTAGCTGCTAAAGTAAACCAGAAATTAATAGGGATATATAATTTCCTAGCTCTAATGGATGGTTCAGGACCAATCGGGTTTGCCGTGTAATATGCATTTGGATACGCATTGACTCTTGGACCTACGTTTCCTGGATCATTTAGTTCAGGGATATTTCCGGTCATTTTATCGTATAAATCCTTTTTTTCGCTTGTAAAATCTCGCTGTATCATAGCCAATAAATAAGCACCGGAATACTTGTTTAGTATTTGACCTCCTACCGCAATTTCTACTTCTTCAATCATCTGTGTGCCCAAATCATCGATCCATTTAAATTCATAGGGTGCCCAGTTTCCCGAACAGTCTTGGGGTGGATAAATTGGACTCCATATGGTAGGTAACTGAACTACTAAATAAGTATCTAGTAATAGTTCAGCATATCTCTTCATTCTAAACGTGAATTTAGATGATTCTGACATTCTCAAATTACGCAATCCATCAAAATCTAGACGAAACTTTTGTAACCCGAAATTAGTGTATTTTTTATAAGTTGTTTTGAAAAATGTCTTTGATGGATTTCCATTTAAATATACATTTTGATTTCCATAAGCTACTATATTTAATAATCCTCCGGGCATAAGATGGATATATATATATTTATCATACAATAAATATATTTAACTGCTTACAAATATATTTATTGTAATGTTTTTGTAATGTTTTTGTAATGTTTTTGTAATGTTTTTTGTAATGTTTTTTGATGAAATATTTTTTCATCGTCTAATATAAGTAAGTATGGAACATATAAATAAAGCTCGTCAAATGTTTTCAAAAGTATTTATGGAACAAAATAAGGCTACTATGGTGAAATATATGTCCTATTTCATAATTGTTCTTTTAATAATTGGTATTAGTATATATACTATCAATAAAATACAACTTAATAAAAAAAACTGTGTCATGCTTAAAAACACGTATTCGTCTTTCCCGCTAATATCTTCTATTAACCCAGACGATGCCACATACGACTACAAACTAAGAGATTATTATATTAAAACCGCTTATAATTGTTGTTGTGGCGGTGAATTTAAAAACGATTATGTCAATATCTGTGCTTTAGAAACTTGTATTGCCCAAGGAGCTCGCGTTTTGGATTTTGAGATTTATTCGATTGGCGATGAACCTGTTATAGCCGCATCATCGGTTGATAATTATAAAGTAAAACAAACCTACAACTACGTCGGTTTAAAAGACGCATTAGATACTGTAAATAATTACGCTTTTAGCGGTGGTTCATGTCCAAATCCCAACGACCCTCTGATATTACACTTTCGTATTTCCAGCAATAACGATAAAATGTATAAAAAAATGGCGGATATTATTTATGGCACCATTCAACCTAGATTATTAGGCAAAGAATATAGTTATGAATATACCGGCAAAAATTTAGGAAGCGAAGACCTTAAACTATTCCTCGGCAAAATAATTATTTCTATCGACCGCGCAAATCCTCTGTTTGAGAATACACCACTAAAGGAATATGTTAACATTGCGTCTAGTTCTATTTTCTTAAGAGCTACACGACAATATGATATTATTAATACACCCGACACGACTGAACTAATTGAATATAATAAAAAAAACATGAGTTTTACTATGCCTGATCTTAGTGTAAATAACAAAAATGTGTCTCCTATTTTAAGCTTTAATTATGGATGCCAGTGGGTAGGTATGAATTTTCAAAACTTTGATGCGGATATGCAGTATTATAGTCTTTTCTTTGATAAAGTTGGTCATGCGTTTGTTTTAAAACCCGAAAATTTACGTTATGTTCCTGCTACTATTCCTGACCCTACGCCACAAAACCCTGCCAATTCATATACAACACGCAAGGTCTCGACTGATTATTATTCGTTTAGCGTATAATTTCTAAAAGTTGAAGGAATGTATTTTTCGCATATAATACTAATTTTTATTATTATTATTATATATACATTAAAATGTCGTCATGTGATAAAAAATTAACCTTGGAAGACAAGGAAGTTGCCATATTAAGAAATGCTATTGATATTGCGGAGAAACGAAAAGGCAGACAAACATTGAGTGACCCGGATGTTAAAAAGATTATTTCTATATTGGAAGATTTTCTCAAGCAGAAAAAACTTGTCTGTTATGGTGGCACAGCTATCAATAATATTCTTCCTTTAGAGGACCAGTTTTATAATAAAGATATTGAAATTCCCGACTATGATTTTTATAGCCCCGATGCTTTAGATGACGCAAAAGAATTGGCCGACATATATTATAACTCTGGTTTCCAAGAAGTAGAGGCAAAAGCAGGTGTCCATCACGGCACATATAAGGTATATGTTAATTATATTCCTGTAGCAGACATTACTTATTTAGAAAAACCATTATTTAAACATCTCCAAAGTCAGGCTATACGCGTGTATGGTATTTTATATTGTCCTCCTAATTTTCTTCGTATGAATATGTATCTGGAGCTTTCCAGACCTACCGGGGATATCAGTAGATGGGAAAAGGTGTTGAAACGACTTATATTATTAAACAAACATTATCCTTTAAAAGGTAAACAGTGTGACCCCAAGTTATTTCAAAGAGAATTTGAAGCGGTTGATGCTAAGAAGGAGGAAGAATTGTATTACGTTGTTCGCGATTCTTTTATTGATCAAGGACTGGTCTTCTTTGGTGGATATGCCAGTTTTCTTTATTCTACTTATATGCCGGCAAGTCAAAAGAAGCTGTTTCAAAAAACACCGGATTTTGATGTATTGTCCGAGGACCCAGAGAAATCAGCAGCTATGTTGAAAGAACGACTAACAGAATTTAACTATAAAGGTATTAACATTATAAAACATACTGGAATTGGAGAACTTATTGCGCCTCATTATGAAGTAAAAGTAAAGATAAATAATATTGAAGAGACTGTTGCCTTTATATATAAACCGTTGGCTTGTCATAGTTATAATAGTATTAAAAAAGGTAATAAGACAATTCGCGTGGCAACTATTGATACCATGTTGAGTTTCTATTTTGCCTTTTTCTATAGCGAACGTGAATATTATGATGAAAATCGTATATTATGTATGGCACAATACTTATTTGATGTTCAACAGAAAAATAGACTTGAACAGAAAGGATTGTTGAGACGTTTTAGTATTAATTGTTATGGAAAACAGGAGACAAGAGAAGATATGAGAAATATCAAATCTAAAAAATACAAGGAATTAAAAGAACAAGCTGGCACAAAAGAATACGAATCGTGGTTTTTGAGATACATTCCATCTGAAGAAAAAGAGTCAAAAGGAGATAAAAAAGGAAATAAACTCAAAAATAAAACCATTGGGAAAAAAAATGGTAACAAAAAAGATAAAGATAAAAATAAAACCAAGAAAAGCAAGAAAAATAAAACTAAAACTATAAAGGGCGTATTTGGTATCTTTTAGACCAGTTGTAAGTTATATCGTTTAAGATTGTAAAGTGTCCAACGTGTCACTATTCTTTTTCAGTCTTTCTTCTTCTCTCGATTTTTTCTCTTCCTCTTCAATTTTTCGTTCCGCTTCATCTTCAAGTTCAAAAAAGTATTGTCGCCCTTCCAGGCAGATATCCAGCCATGTTAGAGCATCTATTTTTTTTTCACCATCTCTATTAAAACCAATCCAAACACCAGCAAGCCCGCCTTCTTCACCCCATTCATTTTTTATCCAACAATGTGGGTATTTATCTACTAAACTTTCTAACCACTCCCAATTTGGGTTCCAAGGACTCCACTTATTAAAAATAATTCCCCTAGTTCCACGCACTAACATTTCCACTGTTTCATGATAAACATGTTTGTCATTTTCTTTATGCTTCAGTTCATTAATAATTAGGTCATTTAATTCTTTCGTAAATTCTCTATCTTCACATGTAATAGTTATACGGTTTGAACAATCATTCGGCATATTTAATATATAGCATATGTTATTTGTCTTTATGTAATTATCCATAATATTTAGTTTGTTGGATCGGATTTACCGAAAATATTGAAAAAATATTACACATTTTTACGTTTCAACGCTGTAATTAAGTATAATAAAATTGATTTAATAAATATTTTATTATATTATACATCAAATACAACGACAATATAGAGAACGAATATGCAATTGAAAATATTTCGAGATATAATAAAATCAGTATATAATGGTTATTATATCGATTTGGGACAAACAGATGTTCTTGAGGAAAGTACACTTGAAAATATAAAAATAAATGTTATTCCACACGAAGGTGTTCATAAAAATGTAAATTATATAATTACAATTAAATTTCAAGAAGAAGACAATTGGCCACTTATTTATATAGATTCGGAAATATTTGATAAAATTAAAACAAATCAGTATTTACAAGATAAAGGAAGAGTAGGAACTCATAAAGGTATATGTATTAAAAATATGGGGTATGGATATAATTTTAATAAATACTTTAAAGAAATATGTGGTAACATGTGGGAAAATTATATTTATAATTTGATTTGTGTATTTAATAATTTACAAGATTTTGAAAAAGGTAATGGTATTCGTTCAAACTATAAAAAAATATTGTCTTTATAATCATTTTGAGCGTTTGGAACGTTTATAATTTGTTAAAAAATTGATGTAATTAATACTTTTTAATTTATAACATAATACGATACGATGGAACTTGTTAGATTAACAGCGAAGAACGCACATGAATATATTGGATATAACATACTATTTAGAACAAGGGGTATTCAGATAGTAAAAAAAATACTTGGTGTAAGTAATACTTGTGTTAAAATTGACCACTCTGATTTACATAATCATCTACAAGTAATATCACGAAAGGTATTTGTAATAGTAAATCGACATGGTGTATAAAAAACAAAAATAAAGAGTGTGTTGAAACATCATAATATACACATTTGAACATTTACACCGATGAATATTTAAAGTGGCACGCTTTGCATGCCATCTAATTCATTTATCGGTAACGTTGCCATTGGATTTAACACGAGAATCATTTAGGGTCTTCCCAAGTATTTTTTACTGTCTTTATGCTATTTTTAATTAATTCCAAATAAAATTCGATTTCGGATGGATTATCGCTATTTTTAATTAATTCCAAATAAAATTCGGTTTCGGCAGGATTATCACTATTATCTATATCCTCCTGACTAATGTTTTTAATTTCTTCTGAATAAAGGTCAATATTAGAGTCATTATTAACATTCTTATCACATAGGCTTTTATAATATTCTAAATCTTCTTCCGAAATTTCAACTTCACTCTCGACGCATACACGACTTTCATTCACAGGATTACTCATGATATAATTATTACTAATATTTTGTATATGTAAAAAAGATATCAATTTTATATTCAATGGTGGAAAAAGTTAGACCATCGTAGATTTTTGTCCCATTTTAAATCTTCAAAGGTGTATACAGTTATACAGTTATACAGTTATACAGTTATACAGTTATACAATTATACAGTTATACAGTTATACAGTTATACAGTTATACAGTTATATATAGCATAATATCTCTCCATACGTTTTTAAATACGGATATGTGCTGCTTTATAAACAT
>Ga0105052_10002147_pt1 | contig 24687 bp, 11 predicted proteins | sample FRY03_FD_78094 | JGI IMG/M metagenome (GOLD analysis project Ga0105052, IMG submission 78094) | Freshwater microbial communities from Lake Fryxell liftoff mats and glacier meltwater in Antarctica - FRY-03 | ecosystem: Environmental > Aquatic > Freshwater > Ice > Glacier meltwater ... | reverse complement strand
CCCAAAGGGGGGATCACGCCTCCGAGCCAACTAAGTGGGTTTATCCGTTTGACCATGAAGATGGCGTGGATTGTTTCATCATTAAAGATGTGCTGCACTACTTCCCTGCTGTGGAGCAAGAAGCCTTGCTAAAACGCTGTGGCGAGAAGCTGAATGCTGGCGGCACCATCATCATCCGTGATGGCATTGAAGACGAAAAGCGAGAGCATGGCATCACCAAAATGACCGAGGTTTTCAGCACCAAAATCTTTGGCTTTAATAAGGTTGAACACAAACTGGAATTCCTACCTGAAGAACGCGTGATTTCCTTCGCTCAGGAGTTTAATTTGAGCGTGGAACGGCTGGAGAATAAGGCGAGTTCGAATGTGACGTTTGTTTTGAGGCGGTAAAGTCGAATACACACTGAACTCAGTAAATACCGTCATGCTGTCCGCCTCAGGCGGATTAAGCATCCGTTGCACTTGAACAAACAGACCCTGAACTAAATTCAGTGTGACGCACTCTGAGAGGTTTCAGCAACCCGCTGCGGTCATGCTGAACTTGTTTCAGCATCTATTTTGCTCCTAACTTTAAACCAAATGATCAAAGGATACATCTACATCATCAGCAACTATAAGCGAAATGTGCTGTAAATCGGTGTAACTGGCAATCTTGAACAGAGAATACTAAGACATAAGGTTGGAGAAGGTTCAGATTGGGCCAAGAAATACAACTGCAAACACCTATTGTATTTTGAGGATTTTCCAAATATGACACAGGCCATTTCACGGGAAAAGCAATTAAAACGCTGGCATCGGGAGTGGAAGTTCAATCTAATCAGAGAAAACAATCCAAATTTACTTGACCTTGCCGATGGTTGGTTTGACGATGAAATATTGCAGAATGCGAAACTTGGCTTCAACAACCAAGACCAGTAGATACCGTCATGCCGTGCGCCTCAGGCGTATCGGCATCTATCCGTAAAACAGTAAAACAGACCCTGAAACAAGTTCAGGGTGACGGTATCTATGAGGTTTGTGGGTTGGGTCATGCTGAAATCGTTTCAGCATCTGATAAAGGGCAAGCCATGTTTCCTTAAATGAAACTTTCTGTATTCCACGGAACGCGACACAACTTTTGGTATTTACCACATGCAAATCAAGATGTACTTGGAGCATGTAAAAGACCTTCAAAAATATGCCGATAGGAATTTTCCAGAACACAAAACTCGATCAAGCGAATTCATGGGCTACGAAAGAATTTCTGGATATCCGCTTCGTTTTTAATCTTCCTTCACTCCGTAAATCACCGTACCCGCATTTTCTCACGAATGCGAACTTCGCAGTCGAATGGCTGAGAAGGTTTATGACTTCGTAATTATTGGTAGCGGGCTTGGCGGCCTGCAATGCGCCTACATCTTGGCCGACCATGGTTTTAGCGTTTGCGTGCTGGAAAAGAACCAGCAATTGGGCGGTTCATTGCAGGTTTTTAGTCGAGATAAAACGGTATTCGATACAGGCGTACATTATCTGCCTGCGCTGGATGAAGGTCAAGCGCTTCACTCCTACTTCAAGTATTTCGGGCTGACCGAATCTGTGAAATGGAAAAAGATGGACAACCGCTTCGACCAGATTAGCTTTGATGATGGTTCGAAATTCCATCACGCCAGTTCGTGGAATGAATTTGAAAAAACCTTGCTTGCTGATTTTCCAGAAGAAGAAAAAGCTATTCGGAAATATGCAGAAACCATCCGCTCTGTTGTTAAGACTTTCCCCTTAGATGAATTGGTCTATAACGAGCACGACTTAACGATTGACAACGTGCTTGATTTGAATGCCAAGGAATTCATTGATAGCCTGACCGAAAACAGAAAGCTACGAGCCGTCCTTGCTGGCTCCAATTTATTGTATGCTGGTTCGGCAGCTAAATGTCCGCTCTACGTGCATGCGCTTGTCACCAACGGTTATGTGCTAAGCGCTTACCGTTGTGTGGATGGAGGTTCGCAATTGGCGAAAGAGCTGGCAAAACGGATTCGTGCGAAAGGTGGAGAAGTTTTGAGAAGAAAAAAGGTTGTTTCCTTCGAATTGGATAATGGAGAACTGAGAGCCGCGAATACGGAAGACGGAGAGCGCTTTCAAGCCAATAAATTCATTTCCAACATTCAACCACGAGTGTTGCTAAACATGATTGGAAAAGAGCATTTCAAACCTGCTTTTTACAATCGCATGCATAAGATACCGAACACACTTTCCTCCTTCACGGTCAATATCGTTTGTAAGCCTAACTCATTTCCATACCTGAATTACAACATCTATCATCATACAACCGATCATGTTTGGGCCAAACCAGATTATTCGGAAGCAGAATGGCCGTTGCAGTTCATGCTGAACACGCCAGCTTCATCGAAAACGGGGGAGTTTGCCGAAGGCATTTCTATCTTAAGTTATATGCGCTTTGACGAAGTGGAAAAATGGAAAGACAGTCACAAGACCATCGTTTCGCCCAGCGAACGACCTTCTGATTACGAACTATTTAAAGCAGACAGGACGGAGAAACTACTGGCTGCCGCTGAAAAGAGGTTTCCAACTATCAGAGATTGTATTCAAAGTGTTCATGCATCCACTCCACTCACTTACCGCGATTATATTGGTAGTGATGATGGCAACATGTATGGAACGGAAAAAGATTTCCGCAAGGGAATTGCAAACTTCATTGCACCGAACACAAAAATCCCCAACCTTTGGCTCACGGGGCAATATTTGAACTTACATGGCATAATGGGTGTTACGGTCAGCTCCATCATTACGTGCAGTCAATTTTTAAATAAGAAAGAACTACTTGAACGAATAAAAGGAAGCAAATGAAACATTTCGATGTTCTAGTAATTGGTGCTGGCCCGTCTGGTACCGTTGCTGCATCTCACCTTATTGATCAAGGATACAGCGTGATGATTGTAGAAAAACAGGAATTTCCGCGCTACGTGATAGGCGAAAGTCTATTGCCGCTTAGCATGGAACATTTCGAAAAAACGGGGCTTCTTCCAGCCTTAAAGGAACAAAATTTCGAAGTGAAATCGGGAGCACTTTTCATTAAAGACGGTAAGGAGTTCCGCATTTCGTTTGACGACAATTTTACGCCAGGTTGGACTTGGGCTTGGCAAGTTCCGAGGCGGCAATTTGATAAGACCTTAGCCGATGCAACTGAGAAAAAAGGAGTGCAAATTATATATAAAAGCACGCTGAATAGCATTGATTTCAGCGACCCCAGCCTTGTAAAATACACGGTGGACAAGCCCAGTGGATTTGAAGATTTCAGTGCTAGTTTCGTTATCGATTCTAGCGGTTATGGAGGCGTTCTGACCAAGATGCTCGACATTCCAATGCACGTGTCGCCAACCAGCAATATGGCGGTCTACGCAAAACTGAATGACGACACGCGGGAGAAATATGCCACGCCCATGCAAATCTCGTTTGATGTTCTTGAAACCGACCTTTGGCTGTGGGTGATTCCCTTCCACAACGGCAACACATCGTTAGGTTTTGTTGGGAACAAAAAATATTTCGAGGGTTTTAAGAAAGAAGGCGCAGATATCACCGAAGAATTTCAGAAGATGTTCAATCGTTCTGCCAAGTTCAAAGAGCGTTTTCAAGGACGGAAACTGCTTTTTGAACCAAAAGTGCATGCCGATTATTCGCGTTCTTCAGACAAGTTTTTTGGCGACCGATATGTGCTCACAGGCAACACCACCGAATTCCTCGACCCCGTGTTTTCTTCTGGTGTAGCCTTCGCTACAGAATCAGGCTATGTAGCTGCGCAACTGGTGGCAAAGCAATTAAAGGGAGAGTCCGTTGATTGGCAGAAGGATTACGTTGAGCATTTGGAATATGGAATTGATGTATTCCGAACCTACGTGGGAGAACTAAAACATCAGGACATCGGCCAAATGCAGATGTATGTGAACTATTATGATCGGGAAATACGGCTGAAAGACGAAAACCGAACCATCGGAATAATCCTTTGTCAGAATAAAAGTGAGGCTGTGGTTGAATACACCTTACCCGAAGACAACGAACAGATTTTTGCTAGCAAATACAAAACCGTGCTTCCAAGCAAAGAAGACCTTCAACTACTACTGAATGAGTGAGCGTCAGAGACCCATCAAACCATCCTATGATGTCATCGTTATAGGTGCTGGAATAAGCGGCCTTACATCAGCCGCGCTTCTTAGCCGTGCTGGACTTTCTGTGGGCGTTTTTGAAATGGATACACGCCCAGGAGGTTATCTTGCGGGTTTCCGCAGAAAGGATTTTAGGTTTGATAGTGCCATTCACTGGCTCAATCAGTGTGGGCCGAGAGGATTGGTGACGCGGGTTTTCGATTTTATCGGAACCGATCATCCAACAGCCTTATCTCAACCGAACATCAAACGGTATCAGGGAGATAATTACGATTATCTCTTAACAGACAAGCCTGATGATCTGAAGGCAGAATTCATCCAACTTTTTCCTCACGAAAAAAAGGGAATTGAACGCTTTTTCAAGGATGCCAAGCAATTAGGAGCCGCATTTGATGGGTTGCCCGGATTCTCGCGCTCCTTAGAAACGATGGGATTCTTTGAGAAAATCATCTTCAATATGAAGCGATTGAAGTTTGCGTTGGTGTTTCTCAAACACATTCGATTTACGGGTGCTGAAGGAACGGTGAAAGGATTGAAACGCTATTTCAACGACCCCAAAATGCTGAAGATTTTTGGGTCTGAAGAAGAACTGCTTTCTGCCTTGGTGCCCATTGGCTGGGCATATTATGGCGATTATCAAAGTCCGCCAAAAGGCGGCAGCCAGGTGTTTCCTGAGTGGTTAGTTTATGCGATTGAAAAGATGGGCAACGATGTTTACTATCAATGCCGTGTTGAGAAAATTGAATTGGAAAATGGTCATGCGGTTGGCATTCAACTCAATCGGAAAGGAGAAAAATTCATCGTAAAAGCCAAGCACATCATTGCGGCTTGCGATGTGGAAGCTTTGTACGAACGCATGCTTCCCGAAACGGCCATTCCTAAGGAAGTAAAAGATAAACTACACAGCGCTCAACTCTATAGTTCAGCTGTAACTATTTCGTTGGGTATTAATTGTCCTGTTGAAGATCTGGGTTTGGATGATGCCATGCTTTTTATTGTGCGCGATGATGTGAAACGAACTGAGCACAATACGGGCAATCCGCACAAATGTGGCATCAGTATTCTAGCGCCATCTTTCCGAGATTCATCACTGGCTCCCGAAGGAAAAGGCACGATGACAATCTATTGCTACGCCACTTTCAATCAGGATGATAAGTGGAAAACGGAGGTAGATGCAAACGGAAAACTTGTTCGAGGCGAGGCTTACAAGAAATTCAAACAGGAGTTTGCAGATGTGCTGATTGATCGCGTTTCAGCGAAAATTGGCCACGATGTACGTTCGCACATTGAGTATTGTGACATCGCTACGCCAATCACACATTGGCGCTACACGGGCAACCGAGATGGCAGTTTGATGGGCGCACGACCTGGAAAAGCGAACATGCAAGCTGGAATTGCTGGACACCGAACTGCGGTCAAAAATCTATGGCTTGGTGGACATTGGGCCGAACTGGGGGGTGGTGTTCCTGTTGCCGTAAAATCTGGAATGAACGCCTCACTCCTAGTTATTAAGGAATTGAAACCGAAGGTTTACAAAGTACTCGCCCAATACGTTGACACGAACATCACGAAGGAAGAAGCAGACAAATCGGGCGTGTTCCTAGACTATAACAATTCTTGGGTTCAGGAATTGACGCCTGCGGAGAAAAAGGCAGCCATATCATAGCTACACAGCAACAACTACCGTCACCCTGAACTTGTTTCAGGGTCTGATTAGATGCTGAATCCGCCTGAGGCGGACAGCATGACTCACCAATTGGCTGATGTTCAGGAAATAAATAAGTCCTAGAAAGGATACCCAATCGAGAAATTGACCACCACATTTTCTCCGAAACCAGCGCCTCGCCAAACCCCAACTGCATCTGTCCATTTTTCGGAGGAAGTATTCTGAGCAGCACGGAAAGGTGTGGCGAAATCAAATCGAATGACGATGAACTGAATATCCAATCGCAATCCGTATCCGAAACTCATGGCAATCTGTCGGTACCAGTCCTTGGTGAACTCGCCTCCTGGAAGTGCTTCATTCTTTCTTGCTAGCCAGATGTTTCCCATATCAACGAAGGCAGCCCCTTTCAGAATATTGTAGATGGGATGGCGGAACTCTGTGTTCAGTTCAATCTTAATGTCTCCCGATTGATCAAAAAATGCGCTTCCTGAATTGCCTGAATTGTAGCTTCCTGGCCCCAACGACCTCACCTGAAAACCACGAATGCTATTTGGGCCTCCAGCAAAATACTGCTTGATGTATGGCAACGTGGATGAATTGCCGTAAGGAAAACTCCAACCTGTGAACAGCCGTGTGACCCATTGGCTTTCGCGACCAATCCGTACATAGTGTCTGAAATCAATATCACCCTTGACATACTGAGCATAAGGCAGACCAACAATTTCGCCTTTCTCCTTGGCCAAAGATTGAATGCCGCCAATGAGGTTTCCCGCCACATCTGCCGTGAATTTGAACAGAAAACGGTGCTTCTTTTGCACTTCGCCAAGCTGACTGTACTGGAAAGTATAGGAGGTACCAGGAATGAACTGGTCCTGAAAACTCTGCGCAAGAAAACTGTTGCCTGCCAAGATGGCGTCAAATTGGGGCGTTGTGGCGAACACGTTGGAATAAATGACATCAATGGGGTTGAGTTGCTGCGTTATGTACCGATTGGTATTCCAACTGAAGCCGTATTCAAACTGAAAGGAAAGTAGGTTATAATATTGTGCACGACTGATGAGACTGGTGTTGAATCCGAATCTGGTCTTAGGCACCGAATAGCCTCCCGCACTTCTGATCTTCACGGGAAACACCCTCGGAATGGTGAGGCCGAACAGGAGTTTGAACTGGAAAGAACTCAGACCTTTGGTTGAACCCTTGATGATCTGCGTTTCATAACTAGCGTTCCCTCCCACTTCAAAGATCTCTCCACCCTTGAAAAGGTTCCTATTGGTGAAAGAAGCGATGAGCGCGGGGCCCGCAAAATTGGTTGACTTGGTGTAGCCCTGCACTTCCATCTGCAAAGTGTGTTTTTTATAGGGTGTGAGCTGAATGGTGGCATTCAAAAGCGGTATCGTATCCGTACTCGTAGTGTCGGTGTGATAACGGATGCTGACATACTGAAAACCGCCCATGGATGCCAGTTTTCTGGTGGTAGACACCCGTGTGCGCTGACTGAAAAGGTAGCCTTTGCGGAAGGTGATGTAATCCATGAGATGTTTGGGTTTGAACCTCCGCTTTCCCTCAATGAAACGGATTCCTTCCAACATGATGGTATCGCCACGGATGGTGTCAGCATTATCAATACTATAGTCGGTATAGACCGTGATGTCGTTGATGCGATAGCGTTGTTTAGCTTCCTGCGGCATTGTTTCCTTTACCTGGAGATAGAGGTCGAAACGCTTGTCTTTGTAGTGATTCGTATCAGAAATAAAGTTGAGGTAATCCGCGTTGAAATGGTAATATCCATCATCTTTCAGGTATTCATCGATACGAACACGCTCCTTCTTCATAATGTCCGTATCGAATCTTGTCCCCGTTTTGATGACGGAATCCTTCAACGCGGTTCGCAAGGAATCGATGGCAGTTGAATCGGGGATGTACGTAAATGTTTGAACATAATAAGGATCAGGCACTGAAATGCGGTAGACCATTGAGCCGGTCCGCTCGCTCTCCTGTTTTTCGGAAGTTACTTCAGCCCCAAAAAAGCCTTTGTTCTCCAATCTGTTAATGAGGATCTTTTCGTTTCGGACGGCATCAACATCGCTCATGTACACGGCCTCCTGACCAAACCTTGTATCCAACTTCTTTAGTAGTTTTTTACCGACCTTCTGTTGCGCCTTAAAATGCAGCCACACGCCAAACCTTCCGCCCAATATCTTGGTGTTAGGTTCTGGACTGACCACTTTTTCCAACTCAAATTTGAGGTCTTTCCTTCCGCCTTCCACACGTCCCACACTCGTAATCTTGAGCTTGGCACCCGTATAGTATTTCTCTCCCTCTGGCACGTGTTTCCATGTGTTGCATGAAGCAAAAATGAAGCTAAAAAGCACCAGTCCGAATCCGATATGTAAGCGGTTTCTCATGGTTTTTTGTCCTCTTTCTTTTCGTCACCGTTCTCCTCGCTATCCTCTTCACTCTCCTCATCATCCTCTACAGGCTCTTCCTTTTTCGGAATTTTCGCAAAAAGTTCCTGCCAACTATTGTAGCTCTTGTTGAACAGCACCGAAAGTCCTGTTGCAACCACCTGTCCTTGCACAAGGTCCTGATACTCGTTCTTCCTGAACGCCTTGAGTCGGTATTGCCCTTCCTCTGTGAGAAGGTATTCCAAACTGAGGTCGCCCAGAATATCATTTACGCCATAGCTTTTGTTCTGACCTTCCACATCCACCTGCCCTCCTACCTGCACCACCAGCCTATCATTGAAAAGTGCCTTTCTCACGTTGAGACCAAGCTCCGTTTTTCCTTGAGCCGAGCCACTTTGATAATCGGTGTAACTGTTGATGTCGAAATTGATCTCCACTCCCTTCAGGTATTTGGCACTATAGGCATTGAGTTGTCCCGAAAGGAGTTTACTTACACTGGATCGGGCAACCCGCTCGGTTCCCGAACCATCGCCCTGATCAAAGCTCTGAGGCAAAAATCTGTTGAGAACGATGAGTGAGAAAACCTGTTTCTCCAGTTCGGACTGGGTGTTGTTCAATTGTTTCACACGTTTGTATACATTTCCATCCAAGGCTTGCCGCGCACTTTCTGGCATATCAATTCCGAAAGATATTTCGGGTTTCAACAATTGTCCGTCAATGTTCAGCATCACTTCAAACGGCAAAGCCTGTCTGTAGCGTGTCTGTGTGGCAGCATCACTCTGTGCCAGTTGATCGGCCATAAGATCGCTGGCCGAGACCTTCACGTCATATTTGGCCGAAAGGTCGAGTTGACCTTCCAGCGGATCACCGCTCCAGACGATCCTACTGCCCGATACCAGTTCAAATTTACGTCTGGCAAGACCGTAGAATTTCAGGTCGTAACTACCGCTCACTATCTCATAATTTCCCGAAAGTGTGATGATGCCGTTGGGCGTAACCTCCACATTCAGTTTGGCCTCGCCTTGTATCTGAATATTATCTCCCGAACGCTCATCAATGATGATTTTAAACTCGGTTTCACGGTCAATCTCCAAATAACCGATAAGGTCTATGCCATTGAAAAGTGGCGTTTCAACTTTCTGGTCAGGCTCAAGAATTGATTTGAGCGTATCCTTCATGTTCTCGAACCGCACCAGCCCTTTGCGTTCCTCAATGGCAGCACGCGATTCGGGCACGATGAATGTGACATCTGTGCCTTTTCTCAGCTTGGCATTGGCCTTCACCCGTGGCAAACTGAGCGAACCCTTTACATCAACATCCAGATCGATGAATGCTTTTCCATAAAAAAGCTCGCTGTCATCGCGCGTGGAGTTGAGCGGCTGAAAATTGGTTGCCGTTATCTTCAGGTCAAACTCAGGATCTAGAATTTTCGCTGTTTTAACTGTTCCGTTTATGGAAAGTTTGTTACCGTCCTTGTCCCGAATATCAAAGTCTTTGAGCACCAGACCTTCATTGTCAATATTGATCCTATCGTTCGGTAATTTAAGGGGCGCATTGAGCTGTGCAAGCGTTAAAGCGGTGTTCTCAAAGGCCAGATAGCCCTTGTATTTCAGATCGCTGATCTTCCCACTGATGGTGCTATGCGCCTGAATGCTTCCGCTTGCATCTGCAATCTGTCCCTGTGCAAACTTCTCAACCAATTTGATGTCCAGTCGGTTAAGGTCCAAGGCGAAATCAATCGCCAGTTCATCTTCTGTCAGAAGTGCACCCTTCACCATGAGGTCAATGGCTTTTCCTTTCAGAGATAGGTTGATGTCGTAGGCATTCGGTCTTTTATTGTTGGCAAGCAGTTTGAGGGTTCCAACGTCCATTCCCAGGGCATTGATGCGGTCGATGGTAAGGTCGGCTTCAATGCCAAGTGTCTTGTTCAGGTTCACGAGCCGCACCGTTCCGTTAATTATTCCTCCAAAAAGGCTGTCGTTGTTGTTGACAATGGTGGTCAGGGACGAAAGCTCAAAGCCCTTGAAACTCACCTTCAGGCCATTCTTGCCACCATCTTTCAGGTTGTCGATTCGCAGCGATTGTGCCGCCTGACTAAGCTGCACAGAACGAAAAACCATCCCATCATCAGCCATCGTAATGAGGTTATCAGCAGGAATAGACCATTTTTCGCCATTGAGGACGAACCCGTCAGGCGCAAGGTGAAATTCGGTGTTGGACTTACTCACATCTATCTCCACTCCGATTGCCGCCAGCGGATTCTCAGTAGAATCGCTGATGGCCAACGCAACTGACATAACCTTATTCTGGAAACCGAAATCCACCTTTGTCCTATGGATATCAACGGGCCCACCGCGAAGGCTGCGGAAGGCCAAAGCCCCGTTCAAAACCTCACCATTTGCAGACGCGTTCATTCCCAAACTATCGAGCGTGTAATCAGCATAAACTATCTTGGGGGCAGAGAGATTAAGGGAAAGCGTGTTATCCTTTGGATGGAATTCGAGGTCAATCCGAATGGAATCCATCTGTTCGAGTTTCGGCAGCAGGGCCTCGGTCAGCACCCGCGAGTTGTTGATGGTGAAATGGGCCGCCACATCCAACGAATCGTTCATGATCCCAGCACGGAGCGAATCAGCACTCATCAGCTTTTTCACATAGTTGGTAAGGGAACCGATGAGCGTATCCAACGAGGTGTTTGCCTTCACGCTTCCGTTCACTATTTCCGAACTGATGCGTAGATCGGTGCTGTTCTTGGCGTTGTTCAGGCTGATGTTCACGGGTTTCAAACGATAGACCTCGGCACCTTTCACAATAATTCCATTTTCCATGGAAAGCGAGGTCTCAAAATTGTCCAACGGCCCTGCATACGATGCATTCACCGTTGCCCCAAACTTCATTTTCTGTGCACTCAGTCCCAACTCATAAACATCTATTCCTGTAAGATTGAGCTTCAGGTCTGCCGATGGGTTAACCGTGTCGAGCAGCGCATTTACCAACAGGTCAAAATCGAGGTTCTCATCCGTGTGTTCCACTTTGAGGTTCGCCTTTTGGTCGGCTGCCGCAATGGTCAGTTTCAGGTTTGAATAATCGTAACGTTTGAATTTCAGTTGCTGGAACTCAATGGAAACATCGGCCACCAGCGTTTCTATCGTCTTGCCAGCGGCATCAAAATCGAGCGTCAGCGAAACAGGTTCCAGATCAGGCACAGCGGCCAATTTGTTCACGTTCAGTTCTGTCAACTCCAACTTGCCTTTGGCACTAGGATGCTGCGACAAAAGGTCTTTGGCGGTTGCATCTAATTTGAGGTCGCCCGCAGTTGTTTTCAGGTTGAGTTTGGCCAAAAGTTCCTTCACGCCACCCGAAACCGTTGCCTGTAGATTGATGCTATCGGGAATGGACGTGGTCTTTTCCGCTTTCATGAAAACCGCCAGATCTTTTCGGGTGAGCGAAAGGTTGAGGTCTGGAATATCCACAGTGATCTTGCTTGTATCGGGCAATCCCTTTATTGTTCCGCTAAGGGAAAGTTGAAGCCCCGCCAAGGCTGAAAGTCGGAGATTGGAAATGCTGATGTCCTCCATTTTCCCAGAAATAAAACCGCTCAATTTTATCGGGTGGGCAGAAATTTTACGCAGCAGTGTATCTTTCTTAAGTTGCGTGGCAAAGAAATACGCATCTTCTATGGAGAGGTCGGCCTCGGCCAAATCGAGTTCAAAACTAGCCTTCAGCGGATTGGAAATAAGTTCCCCCAAACTGGCAAATTTCGCCTTCACTTCTGTGGTTATGTGATTGTATGGTGTGGCAAGATTCAGCCCCGAAATGGTTGCACCCTTATCATCCGCTTCCAGTTTAAAAGCCAGTTCTTTCAGTTCAAAACCTGATTTTTCGCTCAAGGTGAGCTGATTGAAGGTCAGCGAAGCCTTCTTGTCTCCAAACTCCACATCCTCAATGGAAAAACCGAGGCCGAGGATGCGCATATCCATCGGGTTAAACTGCCCTGGAGTTTCCTTCGGCTTGCCAATTTTAAGATCGACAGAGTTGTTCTCAAATTCCAAGGATTTGGCGGCAATTTTCCAATCAGGCCACTCAAACGGATTGGGTTCCGAATCGGCAATCGAATCCTTCTTATCACCTTGTGGCAGATGCGCCATCATGGCCGTGTTCTTCAATATCAGTTCCTTCACCTCAATGATCTGCTCATTGAGGTTCACCTCTGCCTTCGTTATGGTGAGAATATCCAGATTGATGCCCGTAAAAAGGCTATCAGCAGGGGCCGAATAGATCAATTTGATGTTGTTCAAAGCAAGCTCTTTCACCCAGAAATAAGGCAATTTCGAAGCGGTAGAATCATCCTCGAAGGGCGTGTTCTTAAGCCATTTGGTCGCCTTGCCAGTGGCGTTGGAAAGTTCCAGCTTCTTCACCTCGAATTTCAAGGTATTGATGTCAATTTTCTTGGTCTTTAGCTCCAGATCTCCCACAATGAGGTCTGCCTCCAGCCCAATAATCTCATCGCGGTAATGAAGGTCAAGATTTGTTAAACTGATAGGGCCGAATTTCATATTCGGGATAGTTGACTCCTTCGTTTCGTCCTTTGGCTTTGGTTTGCCCGCAAACGCATCAATAATAAAGGTGAAATTGAAGGTGCTGTCCCGATACCGCTCCACGCTTGCCACAAGACCGTTCAAATTCACGCGGCTTATGTTGATGTTGCCATTGATAAGTGGCAGAAAGGCGATTCCTGCTTCCAGTTCTCCGAGGTAGATCAATGTGTCCGCGTTCCGATCTTCGAGATAAACACCCTCCAACTGCACATCTCCCCTAAAGGTGATGAACAGTTTTTCGATGGCGATCTTTGTACCTGTTTTTTCAGAAACAAAGTTGACGGCCTTGTCGGTAATGAACTGCTGCGCCCAAGGTGTGCGAATGGCGAGAATGACAACACCCAGCAACAGAATGATAGAAAACAGGATTCCACCTATCCACAGAAACGCCTTTCGTACGGTGGATGATGATGGTTTTGACATTTAGAGCCTAAAAATAGTAATGCCAACCCGATTGTGTTCGGATAGGGTGTTGATGCTCACGCACGTGGGACAATATTGTGCCAATCTGCCTCGAAGTTAGGCCGTTCCCAAAATTCGGGTGTATTTTCCACAGCGTGGGGAGATTGCTACGCGGTGAGTGCAGTGCCGTTTCGCTCTCTATTGACTCTCCCAGTCGAGGAAAAATGCAAATATTCTCCGTGCCAAAGGTTTTACAGCATCAGGCAATACCCATCCGTCCTTTGGGCAACCTCCTTCGCTCAAGGGACACCAAGTTGCGTAGCACGGAGATTGGCCTCCGCCAACTGGAAGGAGTCTTCCATCCTACGGTCATTGAACTCCTCCCAAAGGAAGGTCTGTTTCGTTGTCGGGAAGGCGCTTTCCGTTAACGGAGATTTTCTTCCGCAGAGCGAAGATCAGTAGCCGTAAAGCGGATAATCTTAGCAGTAGGACGTAGAACATCTACGTGAATAAGAAAACGGTGACCATCCTGCGTGTACGCACGGCCCGAGTACGAAGCCCAAACCCCATTTGGGGACTTAGGGAGCTGTTTGCTTAAAGGCCTTCTTAAACTTCTCCAGTTTAGGGCCAACCACCATCGAGCAATAGCCATTACCCGGGTTTTGAGCGTAGTAATCTTGATGGTAATCTTCTGCAGCGTAAAACACCGGCATAGGCGAAATCTCAGTAACCACTGGTGCGCCATAGGCATCCTCGGCATTCAGGCGATTCTTGTATTCTTTGGCCAGCATTTCCTGCGTGGCGTTGTGATAAAAGATAACCGAACGATACTGTGTTCCAACATCCGCACCTTGACGATTGAGTTGCGTTGGGTCGTGCGAAAGCCAAAAGGCTTCTAAGAGGGTTTCGTAGCTCACAATATCGGGGTCGTATGTCACTTGAATTACCTCGGCATGACCCGTTGTTCCTGTACAAACCTCCTTGTAAGACGGATTCTTAACTCTTCCACCCGCGTAGCCCGACACCACACTCGTTACGCCTTTTATGTTCAAAAACATGGCCTCTACGCACCAGAAACATCCGGCACCAAAGGTGGCTTTTTCCAATGCGGCTTCGTTTGTACTGCTCATTTTTACTGTTGATTTTTCGGTTCCGAAAATAGTCATAGCCCCGATGAGAATGGCTGCTATGATGGCTAGAGAATATTTCATGGCTTTCTGTTGATTGAACAGTAATAAAGCGGCAAGGTTCAATTGTCTACCGTAAGAAGGTTGAACCGGTTAAAATCCTACGCCCAATCTGATTCCAGGGATAATGAGGTGTCCAACACCTTCTTTCTGCACCTTGGCTGTAACCTGTCCTGCTTGATCTATGAACAATTGGTCGAAATCATAATTGACCTGCTTGTAATTTACATTGAACAGTAGGCTAAAATGCCCCTTGTGTCTTCGCGATTGTAGTTTAAAACCAAGTCCGACACCAGCAATAGCACCTCCTTTGAGCCTGTTGCCAAAGTCGTCTACGTTAGAATCAGACTTTTTACCAACACCCCTGAATGCCATGGCATAACCTGCTTCTACTGCGTAAAAAGGTGTAAAACGTCCTCTCGAAGGCCCATCTCCAGCATGATAAACGTAAAGCGGAAGATATATTCCAGCCAGTTCTTTCCTATCAAGTCCATTAACCCTTGGATTGAACGGGTTTGAGAATACACGGTCTACCCCAAATCCGATACCAAGATAGGCGTAGCGATTAAACTTGTATCCATTGACAAATCGAACGCCTCCCTGTACATTTTCAACTAAAATCTGAAGTTCGTTGAAATAGCCTTTTTCACGCGGTTGATAACGTGTAGTATCCATGCCCCAAGGCTGGCGTCCCCACGGGCCGAAACCGCTCATGGCGTATTGGTTCCGCTCTTTGGTTATCTTATCTACTTCATCCACCGTCACGGCAAATACGTTTCCGTCTTTCGACTCTATCTTATAGCTCACGTTGGGAACCGTTTCGATAATCATTCCCTTATAGATGCTGCCATCTTTGAGGTAAATAACGTCTTGCATTGCATTTTGGGCAAAGGCCGCCAACGGCATAAACCCAGTAACTACGATTAATATTTTAACTATTGTTTTCATGTTAGTGTATTTGACGAGTGTAACACTAGCGTTTGTGTGATTGTTGTAAATCGCATATATAACAAGCTACTAATGTCGTTTACAACACTCTTTAGCTGTGTGATGAAAGGCACGCATGAGCCACACTAAATCTAAAACAATATTGTATCGGGAAAACGAATAACACTGCGAACTTGAATTGATTTTTTTTGAAAGAAATAAGTTCAAAACAATTAATAACCCTGTGCTTTATGGACTGGACACATGTGACGAGGGGCAAAAAAAAGTCCCCTGCCCCTGTCAGTCTAGCAGGCGGACTTCGTTCCATTTTCTGAGTTCAAAAATTTTCTTGCAGAAGATGAGTGAAATATTTATAAAAACCTCAAACAAACACTAGCTGGTAAATCAGCAGTCCAATTCCCGCAAAACCCATGAGAGCCATCATCAAGGTTCGCCAAAAAAAATAACCGCGCCTTTTGTGGTAACTGGCCGAAACGAGGGACAGAAACAGTACCACTGCCGAGAATAAAGTCCAATTCATGGCTGCAAATAAAAGCTGAGAAAAGCGTTTACCGTGTATGCTAGGTCACTTTTGATTTTTCAAAAAACAACTTGTCTCAATCTGGCATGTTAACTTTGCAACGATGCGAAAATCCGTGCTCTTTCTTATTCTATCCATGACAGTGCTTAATTGCTGGGCGCAGGATGGCGAGAATGTTCAGACGATTACGGCCGGCATCGAATTTCGTCCCATCTTCCCAATTGATTTTCTGAAAACGGGCGACCAACTTGTTGCCAGTGACGAATTCAGCATCAAAGTTTCTCCCAAATTCAGCTTCTCAGCAGGAATGGTAATCCGTTATAGTTTTCACAAACGGTTTGCGCTAGAAACTGGATTGAACTTCGTGCAGCGGAACTACAATCTAGACATTCGTAGAGATTCAACTGCCGGCACCCCAACCTCTCCTGCTGGTTCTGGTTACACCAGCAAAACAGATTTTACCATTATAGGCTATGAGCATCCCATCAAATTGCTGGTATTTGTGCAATTAAGTAAGCACATTTTTATGAATGCTGCCGCAGGGTTGCAGCTCACTTTCTTCCCTTCGGATATTTTTACTTCTGATGAGAATTCGAGTAGCACCAATCAGTATTTCAAACATTCATCACTTAGACTTGGGTTTGATGGCAAACCAGGCAACGATGGTTTTATACATGGAGGAGCCGTTGCCAATCTTGGGTTTGAATACCGAACAAAAAAGATAGGTTTCTTTTATTTGGGCGGCACCTACCACATACCATTTGCAGACGTTTACAGCAGCAAATTTGGCTATTTTGAAGATGGCTACGCTTCTACAGCTCAGGAGGTAAGGCTAAACGGTAGTTACCTCACCTTTGATATTCGTTATTTCTTCCATTCGAAACCGATAGTAGCCAAGGAGCGGAAAAAGAAGAAAAAGGCAGATAAACGTGATTTGCCTGAGGACTGAGTCTTTTTTTCGTACTAAACTCGACCATTCTTAATAACCTATGAAAACTAAACGTGACTCACGCAGTTTCTCCAGTTTACATTTACAGTCCGAAAAAAACATGAAATGAATAAATTGTACACTATTGCCTTACTTCTTCTTGTAGGGTCTGTCAGCGCTCAGAGCGTATTCTTGGAAGATTTCAATGCTTGCTCTCTTCCTGCAGGCTGGACCAACACTGTTGTGTTAGGCGATACGGTTTGGTCGTTTGGTAACAATTCGCTCGGTTCGCCTAATGGTAATGTAGATGGTAGTTGCATGGCTTACGTGCATGATGATGATTTGGGAAATGCATATCCTGCTGTGATTATGGACCTCGTATCACCAATTGTTGATCTTTCTAATTTAGACACAGCACAACTCAATTTCGATTACATTTTTGAAGATTTGGGTGCTTCTTATTTTGCTGTTGCTCTTTGGAATGGAGCTGATTGGGACACAGTATTCACAGAAAATACGGATCCAGGATGCTTTGGCTTCTTTCCTACTTGTGACCCAAGGAATGCATCCATCGACCTCAGCAATTACCTTATTGCTGATTTCCGAATGAAATTCATTTTTAGTGATGGAAATGGCTGGAACTGGTTTGTAGGACTTGATAATGTTTCAATCTATGTTCCACCAACAGTAGATGCAGCTGCCATTGCGGCACTTTCTCCTAGCAATGGTTGCGGTCTTGGAACTGAAACTGTTTCGTTCACCATTTACAATAATGGTATTGATGCTATTACTTCTGTTTCTGCTTCGTATGAGCTAAATGCTGCTACTGAAACGGAGACGTTCAGTGTAAACATTGCTTCTGGAGAAACGGACACACTAACCTTTACTGTTCCGGCTGATGTAAGTGTTATAGGCACATACGATTTCGCAGCTTGGATAGAGGTTCTCGGAGATTTGGATGCTACAAATGACACAATTTGGTTCAGCGTTATTAATATTCCAGTAATCAGTGGGCTACCATACTCAGAGGGATTTGAATCCGGAGCTGGAGGCTGGATTTCTGGAGGAACTTCAAACACATGGGAACTTGGCGCTCCGGCAGGCACATTGATTGCTGCTGCTAATTCCGGTGTAAATGCATGGGTAACCAATTTAGATGGCGTTTATACTGTAAGCGAATTATCTTATGTAGAATCACCGTGCTTCGATTTCTCAAGCCTTAGCATTGATCCTGTATTCAGGTTTGCTCACATTTTTAATACAGAAAATTGCTGTGATGAAGGTTATGTTGAAATCTCATTTGATGCTGGCACGACTTGGAATCGTTTAGGTTTGGCTGGTGAAGGAGAAAACTGGTACGATGACGCCATCAACAATGAATGGGATGGAACTGGAGCAGGTACTGGTGCAACCATGTGGAGAACAGCAGAACATCTGTTGGACAATGCTGCCGGAGAAGGTTCTGTTAAGCTCAGAATTGTATTCAGTTCTGATGGATCTATTCAAAATGAAGGATTTGGTTTCGATGATATTTCAATCTTCGAACAACCAGCAGTAAACGCTAGCGTTACCGAAATCCTTTCGCCTGTTAGCGGATGTGGTCTTGGAATTGAATTGGTAACGGTTGTAATAGAAAACACGGGAGATGACTTTCTGGTAGATTTCAATGTTGAATACAACTCAGGTGGTGGCGTTGTTACCGAACTGATTTCCGACACGCTTTATTCAGGCGAAATTGACACATTAACCTTCTCTGTTCCAGTTGACCTTTCTGTCCTTGGTGCATATGATTTCGGTGCTTGGACAGCCGTTGTAGGAGATGGTGACCCAGGTAATGACTCACTTTTCATTACAGTAAATAACATACCTGTACTTTCTACTCTTCCATACCTAGAAGGATTCGAGTCTGGACCAGCAGGTTGGGTTACAGGTGGTGATTTCAGTTCATGGGAACTAGGAGACCCTGAGGGAGTATTCATCGATACGGCAAATTCCGGCATCAACGCATGGGTTACCAACCTCACAGGAGATTACGCGGTTAGTGAGCAGTCTTACATAGAGTCTCCTTGCTTTGACTTCTCGTCTCTTGCAGTTGACCCAATTCTCGAGTTTGCTCAGATTTTTGAGACGGAAAGTTGCTGCGATGAAGGTTATGTTGACATTTCGTTCGATGGTGGAACTACTTGGACAAGACTTGGCCTATCGGGAGAAGGAGAAAACTGGTATAATAACACATTCAATAACTGGTGGAATGGAACATCAGGTCCTGCAACCGAATGGAGGAATGTTAGACATCTTCTTGATGGAGCAGCTGGCGAAAGCTCAGTGAAAATCCGATTCGTATTCAGCTCAGATGGCTCTATAGAAAATGATGGGTTTGGAATTGATGATATTAGCATAACAGAACAACCAGCCATAAACAGTGAGGTTACGGCAATCGTTTCGCCTCAATCAGGTTGTGGACTTACAAGCATAGAGGCTATTCAGATTCACGTAACCAATCTTGGTTCTACTGTTATGGATTCGGTCATTATTGGATTCAGTCTTGATAACGGAACTGTAGTATCTGAAGTATTCAACAACAGCATTGCAGTTGGTGGTGATTCTATATTCACATTGAGCCAAACAATCGACCTGAGTGTTAATGGCGATTACGAACTTGTAGTATGGACTTCAACTGTTGATGATGGAGATACCTCAAACGACACATTGAGCGTTACCATTACTAGTGTTCCAACCGTTTCAAGCTTCCCATACTTAGAAGATTTTGAAACTGGAACCAACGGCTGGACAAGTGGTGGAGTAAATTCAACTTGGCAGTTTGGTGATCCTGAAACAGCGTTTATCGACACTGCTAATTCTGGAGTAAACGCTTGGGTAACTAACCTTACAGGCAACTACGTAATCAATGAAGATTCTTATGTTGAATCGCCTTGCTTGGATTTCAGTTCATTGAGTGCTGATCCGCTTCTGAGCTTTGCAGGAATATTCAGAACAGAATCTTGCTGTGATGAAGGTTGGGTTGATATTTCGTTTGATGGCGGTACAACTTGGACAAAACTTGGTGCAGCTGGCGAAGGAGAAAACTGGTACAACGATGCATTTGACGACCAATGGAATGGTACTTCTGGTGCCGCCAACGACTGGCTAACTGCCGAACATCTTATGGATGGCGCAGCAGGACAATCAAGCGTTAAAATCCGTTTCGTTTTTAGTTCTGACGGTTCAATAAATGATGATGGATTCGGTTTGGATGACATCTCCATCCGTGCTCAACCAGAATTCGATTTGGAAGTGGTTTCTTTCGATGCCCCAAGAGATGGATGTCAATTGGGCGAAGAAGCTATCATCTTCACGGTTTACAACAATGGTTTGCAAGCAGTTACTGCATTCGATTATGGATTTAGCGTAGATGGTTCACCAGCTCAAACAGAAACCTACTCAGGAGCGAGTATTGCAAGTGGAGCTACGGCTAGCATCACTTTCTCAACAGAATTGGCGGATCTTACAATCGAAGACGTTTATAGCATTGATGTTTTTGTTTCCCTAGTTGGAGATGAGGACAACAGCAACGACTCGCTGTTTGGCAGCATCGTAGAAAACTTTGGTTCTAGCACACCGATTTCTCAATCTCAGAATGCAGTTGTGCCAATTCCAGATTCGAGTCCAGTTGGAGCAGCTTCTGAAATTTTCTTCTGTGGTCTTCCTCCTGCATTGGATGGATGTCTTGAGATTGATAATGTGACTATTGACTCTATTGCGCATACTTGGTTGAGCGACCTTGATATCTATCTCGTATCGCCTGCAGGCGACACATTGGAGTTAAGCACTGGTAATGGTGGTAGTGGCGACAATATGTCTAACGTTGTGTTTAGCGATACTTCTAGCAACGACATCACGCTTCAAGCAACCGACATATTGCCGGGAATCTACCACACAGAAAATCCAGAAGGTTTCGCAAGCCTTTATGATGGTCAGAATCCGAATGGTGCGTGGTCGCTATTGGCGTATGATAATTTTGGTGGAGACGTTGGAAGCATTATCGGATGGTCTATGACGTTTGTTGACAATAGCCCAACGCCACAGTTAGCCTACACAGACACTACCATCTGCCTTACGCAAGTACTGTCTGTCACTTCCGACCCTTACGATTCTTATCTATGGAGTACCGGAAACAACTCTCAGACAGCACAACTTTTTGGCAATGTGCTTGGATTGGGAACGCATGAGATATTCGTGACCGTTGACCAAAATGGCTGCTCTGGCGTAAGTAATTCTTTCACGCTTACGGTTAGTGCCTGCACAGGCATCTCTGAACTCGGAAACCTAACCATCGATGTTTATCCGAATCCTTCAAATGGTCAGATTGTTCTTGACATCAACGGAGATAGCGAAGGATTTGCCATGATAGTGGTTGACGTGAATGGAAAACTGGTTTACTCAGAGCGAATTGCTTCGGTAAACAGTAATCTTCGCAAAGCCATCGACCTGAGCAATCTTTCAAAAGGAATATATTTCCTAAAGTTGGAAGACGGAACGGAGTCAATTGCTAGAAAGTTGATTATTCAATAACTACCATCTAAGACCTTGAAGGTCTTTTCTCGAAGGGCGTCCCGATTTATCTGGACGCCCTTCTTAATTTTAACATATCAACCTCTTCACAACTCCATCCATCAAATAAAACTAAACACCAACGAGAGCAATGCTGGTAATTGTAACGGGATTTGTTTAAGTATCAGCAGAATAAATCCCTAAACGCAAGCTACCTTCGTGCGCTCATTTTTAGATGAAAACATGTGCGGAATTGTAGCAGTATTTGACATTAAAGGAGATAGCCAAACCCTTAGGTCACAAGTGCTTGAGATGGCTAAGAAAATCAGACATCGCGGACCAGATTGGTCGGGTGTGTTTTCGGATGACAAGGCCATTCTCGCGCATGAGCGATTAGCCATTGTGGATCCGACTTCTGGCGGTCAGCCACTCATTAGCGAAGACGGAAATTTGATTTTGGCGGTGAATGGTGAGATTTACAATCATCAGGGAATTCGTGCGCGACTTGCTTCCAAGTATAACTTTCAAACGCAGTCGGATTGCGAAGTAATCTTAGCTCTTTATCAAGAAAAAGGAGTTGATTTTCTGGAAGACCTGAACGGCATTTTTGCGTTTGCGCTTTACGACAAGGTCAAGGGCACCTACATGATTGGTCGCGATCACGTTGGCATTATTCCTTTATACCAAGGTTGGGATGCAGAAGGCAATTTCTATGTTGCTTCTGAACTGAAAGCTTTGGAAGGCGTCTGCAAAAAGATTGAGCTTTTTCCTCCTGGACATTATCTATCGAGCACAGATTCGGTACCAACTAAATGGTACAACCGGGATTGGACTGAGTTTGAAAACGTAAAGAACAACACGAGTGATTCGGAAGCGCTTCGTAATGGTTTGGAAGCCGCAGTGCACCGCCAGTTGATGTCGGATGTGCCTTACGGAGTGTTGCTTTCTGGCGGATTGGACTCATCCATTATTTCAGCCGTGGCTAAGAAATTCGCTGCCAAACGCATTGAATCGAATGATCAATCGGCTGCGTGGTGGCCGCAATTGCATTCGTTTTCTGTGGGCTTGAAAGGAAGTCCAGATTTAAAATTCGCGAAGGAAGTTGCCGACCATATCGGAACGGTTCATCACGAAATCAACTTCACCATTCAAGAAGGATTAGATGCTATCCGTGATGTAATCTATCATTTGGAAACGTATGATGTGACTACGATTCGTGCATCAACACCAATGTATTTAATGGCACGAGTCATTAAATCAATGGGCGTAAAAATGGTTCTTTCGGGAGAAGGTGCTGATGAGATTTTTGGTGGTTACCTCTACTTCCACAAGGCGCCAAATGCGGAAGAATTTCACAAGGAAACCGTTCGGAAACTCGAAAAACTGAGCCTTTACGATTGCAACCGTGCAAACAAATCGTTGGCAGCTTGGGGTATAGAAGGCCGTGTTCCATTCTTGGACAAGGAATTCATGGATATCGCCATGAACCTGAATCCAACTGATAAAATGTGCGGAAATGGCAAGATGGAAAAGTCAATCCTACGTGAAGCGTTTGAAGATTATCTGCCTACAAGCGTGGCTTGGAGGCAAAAAGAGCAATTCTCTGACGGTGTTGGCTACGATTGGATTGATACACTAAAAGCAACGGTGGCAGCAGCGGTTTCGGATGAGCAGATGAATCAGAAGCATCACCGTTTTCCGATAAATCCGCCTCAGAATAAGGAGGAATATCATTACAGAACCATTTTCGAAGAGCACTTTCCTTCGGAATCTGCCGCTTTGACGGTTCCTTCGGTTCCTTCCATCGCGTGCAGCACACCGATTGTGTTGGAATGGGACGCTTCTTTCAAGAACATAAATGATCCATCGGGCAGAGCGGTAAAAAATGTGCATTTGGACGGAATTTGAGTGGTTAGCGCAACGTATTGCCTGATTGCTACTTTTGCAGCATGAGCCAAGCAACCTCATCAGCTACAAAGGTGATTATAGAACCGTTGCTACTCTGTTGGTTGAGATGAATGAAGGGTAAAGAGATTTATCTAATCATAGGTTGCATAATTTCTTAGCTTGAAACATGCCTCAAAAGCGCTTTTCATTCTTTCAGATTGAAACTGTACTATTCTGGCTACTCATTGGCTTGATGCTTTTTCCTATTTGGAGCAACACGTATTTCCTTACCGGGGATGGGCCATGTCATCTATACAATTCCAAGGTGTTGTTGGATTTCATAACGGGAACCGATGTTGATTTCTATTCCGAATACTACGTACTTAACCGGAACACTGAACCCAACTGGTTCAGTCATCTTTCTTTGGCATTCCTGCTCACATTTCTCACCGATAGGATGGCCGAAAAAGTATTTCTGACCGTGTACGTTCTACTCTTCGGTTTGCTGATTCGCGGAATCATTAGGTTGATAAATAAGCAAAACACTTTCCTCATACTTCTTGGCTTACCGTTCATATTCCATCATATGTTCCAGATGGGGTTTTTCAATTATTCGTACGGATTTGCCTTCTGTTTTCTAGGAATTTGGTTCTGGCTGAAATGCCATCAGTATATGACATGGCCAAGATTGATGGTCTTTGCATTTATCAATCTTCTGACCTATTTTACCCACCCTATAGGCTTCCTTCTTTCGGGTCTGATGATAGGCTCAATGGCAATGGGCAAATTGGTGGTACCTCTCTTGGGTGGCTCGGATGCCAAAAACGCGACAAGAAGTGATACCCTACGCAGTTTCGGGAACATTATTTTAGGATTTCTGCCTGGAATCCTGCTGATGATGGAATACCTTATGCGCAAGGGACTTCACCCTAAACCCAATCCGGATTCTGCCAAGTACTTGTATCATGAACTGATTGAACTTACGTCTCTGATAAATCTCCACGAGAACGAGAAATATGCGGCCATGGCCCTTTCTATCCTTTTCGGCACGCTCGTCCTAACTGCTTTAATAGGTAAAATTCGGAATCGGATCTGGAGCATGTATGATGGGCTATTCGGGGCATTCTTGTTGATGGTACTTCTCTATTTCATCCAACCAGGGGCACTGGCAGGTGCAGGCATCTTGAGCAAACGATTGCAATTCATCCCTTACTTGGTTGTTTTCCTTTGGCTTGCTCACATTCCTTACAACCATCAACAGAAAAGAGTCACAACCGTTGTTGGCATAAGCATCATCATCATGTTTTCCGTGCTTCGTATTCCCATTCACCGATTTGCTTCCGATGCTGTTGAAGAATATGTTTCGGCCAACACGGTCATTCCCAGCAGGTCAACTGTTCTTCCACTAAGCTTTTCTCACAACGGAAAGACGCCCGCTG
>Ga0105052_10002140_pt1 | contig 24716 bp, 22 predicted proteins | sample FRY03_FD_78094 | JGI IMG/M metagenome (GOLD analysis project Ga0105052, IMG submission 78094) | Freshwater microbial communities from Lake Fryxell liftoff mats and glacier meltwater in Antarctica - FRY-03 | ecosystem: Environmental > Aquatic > Freshwater > Ice > Glacier meltwater ... | reverse complement strand
CTTTACTTTCCGAAAGTCCCGGTGAAACGGCATGACCCACGGCAGCTTTGCACAAAGATTGGCGATAAAGGGCGCGCTGCCTCGGTTGACGGCGGGTGTCTCCGATACAATCAATATCGGTTTCATGGCCCCGCTGAGCGGGCCGGTGCAATCTTGGGGTTTGCCGGGGTTGAACGGTTGCGAGATATGGCTGGACAACCTGAACCGGATGGGAGGGCTGTTGATCGGCGGGCGGAAGCATTCGGTGCGGATCGTTCCGTTTGATTGCCGATACACACAGGAAGGTGCGCTGGAAGGCGTGCGCCATCTGCTGCAAGATCATGATATCAAACTTCTTTTGACATTGGGCGGCGACAGTCTGGCCCCGGTAATAGACTATCTGACTGACCGCAAGATATTGACCGCAACGCTGCTTCCCAGCGATCTGTCGCCCGATACGCCCTATCTGATTGCCCCCAGTGAATCGCATCCGATCTATAACGTCACCGGAATTGACTGGCTGGCGCGGCACAGGCCCGACCTGCGGCGCATTGCGCTGTGCAGTCAGACGGACGCGCTGGGGTTGCCGTCGCTTGCGACCTATCGGGCCGCCTGTGCTGCGGCCGGGTTGCATGTGGTCAAGGAAATCCGCTATGACCCGGCCGATGGCGATGCGGCGGGGATGGTGGCCGCAATGATGGCCGAACATCCCGACATCCTGTGCTGGTGTACCAGTTACACCCCGATGGTTCACCGCCTGACCGAAGCCGCCTATGCCGCCGGGTTTGCGGGGCAGATGGTATCGTGCACCCTTGACGCCTACCCCCAGTTGATGGCTCGCACCTCACCTGCGTTCATCGAAGGTTTCCTGTTCCAGTTCCCCGATTTCGACGACCCGGCCTTGCAGGAAAAGGCGTTTTTTTTCAACAACCCCGCCGCGTTCCATACCGAATTTCAGCGTCGCTTCCCGGGCAGTTGGAGTGCGGTATCGTGGGAATATGCGGCGATCCTTGAGATCTGGCGCAAAGCGGTGGAACGGGCAGGCGGGGTGGCTTCGGTGTCGGTGCTGGCGGCGATGAAGCAATCTGGCGCTGTGATGCACGCCTTTGGCCCGGCGCAGTGGTGGGGGGCCGATATGTTCGGCATCGACAACGCGTTGATCGGGGATTGGCCGGTGGTGCGAATCACGGACGGGCGCGCGCGGATTGTGGAATTCGGCTCCATCCCCGATTGGCTGTCTGCGCACGGTGCGCTGCTGCGGGCGCAGATGGTTGATCTGGGGCAGATGTGGGATCAAAGACAGGCACGGACGGGGGCGGGCACCACCCTTTCGGGTCGCAGCCTTGGACCCTAAACCTCTTGCAGCAAAAGCTTTTGTTCCTCGATCAGATGCAGCTTGATGAACTCCACCGCCGCCTCGATATCGCGTGAGGCAATCGCGTTGAATAGGGTGTTGTAGCGCTGTTGATAGTCGGCGATGCGCTTTGGCGTCAGGTGCCTGCGCAACAGGGCCGAGCGGAAATTCTGGCGGCAGGCGTCAATCGTCAGCTCATAGCATGCGGCCAGCAGCGGGTTTGCGGCCCCCATGGCGATCTGGCGGTAAAGCGCTTCCTCCTGCTGTGCAAAGGCGGCGCTGTCGGTTCTGATCTGCTCCATCTGCGACAACGTTTCGCCCAACCCCTCGACCTGGCGCGGGGTCATGTTGATCACCGCAAGCCGCACCATCTCTGGCTCCAGTATCCCGCGCATCACCAGATGTTGCAGCGGGCTGGTGTCGAAGGACAAAGCCGAGGGCAGCACATTGCGCCCCTCATCGCCTTGATAGGTCACAAAGCTGCCGCTGCCTGCTCGCCTGCGGATCACGCGACGGATCTCCAGCACATCCAGCGCCTCGCGCACCGTGTTGCGCGCCACACCAAGGTCTGCCGCCAATGTCCGTTCCGACGGCAGGCGTTCGTCAACCTGATAATCCCTGGCAGCGATACGCGCGAAAAGCGTGTCGACCACCGTTTGCACGGTCGCCCCGATGGTCGCCTCCGGCAAGGGTGCCATTTTTAATGGTGCAAGGCGCGTTGGTATATTGGTGGTCACAAGCGGTCTCTCCGGTTTGTGGCTACGTTACGCCATTCCCCCCGAAGTTGACAACGGGCGGCTCCATCTGGATGCCGCCCGTTGCAGAAACTACTGGCCCGGTCAGACGGGCAGCACGAAGAACCAGTTGGCCCAAAGCACGATGGCCGCGCCCACGCCCAGTGCCAGATAAGGCAGCATCCCGGCTTTGCGTTCGCCCAGATTCTCATTGGACACGCCCAGATCTGCCAGCGCCTCCGGCGGGAATTTACCGCTGTCTTGATAGTAATGGCGGAACCAGAACACCGGGACGATAAGCGACGCGAAGATGATCCCTGCCCATAGCGCTCCAGAATACCCCCAGACCTTTGCTCCAGCGCCCAAAAGCAGTGCGTTGACAAAGGCCAGCAGCGTATTGAACCCGATCAAGGCCGTCGGAGCCTTCCATGGCCGGTGCACATGGCCGGAATCGATCCGGTGAATCCAGCCTGCATTCAGGTTAAGGAAGTTGAAGATCAGATACCCCACATTCGAGATCGCCAGAACATAGAAATACCCGGTCAGATCCGATGCAAGCGCCAAGAGAAACAAGTTGAATCCAAAGTTGGTCCACATCGCATTCGTGGGCGCACCATTGGCATTCGCATGGCTCAGATATTTCGGCAACCAGCCATCGCGCGCCCCCTGATAAAGCGTGCGCGACGACCCCGCCATCGCCGTCATGATCGCCAAAAAAAGCGCCATGATCATCAGGACCACAAAGATCTGGGTAAAGACATTTGACGAACTGACCATGGACGCAAGGGCCGCCCCAACGCCTGTGCCATCGACAATTCCCGGAGCCAACATTCCCTCAGCGCCAAAATAGCCCTGAAACGAGAAGGGGATCAGAAAAAAGAACAAGACGCACAACAGGCCCGAAAAGAAGATTGCCTTGAACGTATCGCGCGCCGGATCGCGTAACTCGGCGGTGTAGCAAACCGCCGTCTCGAAGCCATAGGTCGACCATGCCGCGATATAAAGCGCGCCAAGAAACAGCGTCCAGCCCCCGACATTCCAAGAGCCCGTGTCGCCCGCATAGGCTGCTGAAGGCGGCACGATGTCTGTCACGTTCATGTAGTCTATCGACCCGGTCACGATCGGCACGATTCCCACAAGGAACAGCGGCACAAGAACCACGATTGCAAGCACCTTTTGGGTCGCAGCGGTCTGCGCGATGCCGCGGTATTGAATCCCGACGATGATGAACATCAAGATCGCCCCGATCGTAAAGGTCGCGTTGAACCTTAACGTGCCAAGACCGGGGATCGCGATGCTGAACGCCTCCCAGACGCGGATGGCGGGGGTCAGGGCCGCCACTGCGGCCGATGTCGACACGGCCACGATGGCGTCGCTTACGGAAGTCCCGGCATTCGCGGCAACATGATCGAGAACAGCCTGACTTTCCCCGGTGAACTGACCGCCGTTCGCGGCAATCCAATCCAGCACAAGCTTGCTGTCGGCGGCAGGAATGGCAAAAAGAGCGTTCAGGATATAGCCCGCCGCAATGGCACAACCCAAAGACAGCACCGGCGACCAGGCGAACCAGTTGCACCAGACCGACAGCGGCGCAATCGATTTGGAATACCGCAGCCAGGCGGTGGCCCCGTAAACGGACGCGCCGCCCGATTTATTACGGAACATGCCGGCCATTTCGGCATAGGTGAACGATTGTGAAAACCCCATGCACATCGAGATCATCCACACGACAAAAGCAGCCTGTCCGGCCACTCCGGCAATGCCCCCAATGGAAAACAAGACAAGCGGCGGCACCCCGGCGGCCACCCAGAAGGCCGCCGTCCAGTCAAGGGACCGATGCAGTTCCTGGGGTTTGGAAGAAGTTTCTAGAGGCATTCAGAAGTCCCTTTCCCTGAAGGTCACAGGTGTTGCCGCTCTTCGTCGGCTTCCTGCGAAATTGATTTGCAGATGTCGCCGCAGAGCCAGAACGGCGGTCGCGACAGGTTGTCATTATGCCGCGGCTTTTTGCCCCACCAAAACGAAAAGTTGCTTGCAAAGAAATAAATTTTCTTGTGTAGCCGTTTGTCACTGATCAAGCGCGAACTTTAGACCACTTGGTCGTGCAATCTGCGCGATAGAAAAGGGTGGATCTGCCCCTTTCCTTGGCCGGGGTTTCAGCTGACAGCGCGGTTTCCGGCCGAGGAGGGCCTTTGTATAAAATATTAGATTACAGGCACTTGTGTTTGGCTTGCCGCTGCAAGGCGCTTGGCGGGTTTGGCAAGGCTGCAAACAACACCGGGCATTTTGCGCATCGGTGGTGGTGGCAAAAGCGGCCCGGTGGACAGCAGATGCGCCGCTTTGGTCTGCGCGCAAATAGTGCAAGACTTTCAGGCATCTGCAAAGGGCATGGTCGCTTGAAAAGGCAGTTGGACAACCCGGTTGCACCGCGCGGTTGATCTGGGTGGGTCAGGGGTCGCGCTCCATTGATTCTGCCCGGAGCTTCACCTGCCGGACTACGCACACCGACATGGAACTTGACAAATTGTCGCAACCTGTGTTTCCGTTCAGTAAAAAAGATTACCAGACGTACAAAGTGGAAAGGTCGCTGCAATCGCGGCCACCAAAGGGAGGGAACGATGACTGGAATGACAGAGCGCATCGAAAAGATGCACCGCCGCGATATCGTGGTTGCTTGGACCTTTGTTGGCGGACTTTGGTTTGCCATCGGTTTTGTGGCGCTTGCCACCTGGCCGCTTGCCCCCTCGACAATGGCACGAACCGTTTTGCTGATCGGCGGCGCGACCATTCTCGTCTTCAACACGGCGGCAATAATGGCGATGCTGCGCCATTACCGCGAGGACCGCGACTTCATGTATGGGCTGGACATCACGTTCCTCGATGCCGCCAAAGCAGCAAAGCGAGGATAAGCCATGGCACAATACATCCCCCCGACGCAGAGCAAACTGGGGCAGATCATTGACGTGATCGTTCTTCTGACCCTGACCATCGGCGCGCTTTACCTGCCGTTGTGGCTGGGCCTTGCGGGTCGGGCGCAAACCTCCAACCCCCCGGAAAACCCGACATGGGAAGCCTTGGGCCAGAACTCCGAAATGGTCGCAAAATGGAACCAGCTTGGTTTTCCTGATGCGGCGTCGGCGGCCGACATGATCTCGGCCCGGTTCGACTATTCGTTCACCATCGGCAGCCTGCTGGTGATGGTCGTGGTGGTCGTAGGATATTTCGCCATCATGCTGCGCTTTTCCGAAAAGGAATACCGCGAGGTGATTGCAGAGAAATTCGGCGAGAAATAGGGGGCGAACAAAATGACAATGTGGATACTCGCGGAATACACAGCCTGGGGCCTGTCGGGCCTTTTCGGCCTGATCATCGTGATCGATTGGTTTCGCACCGACAGCACCTATTCAGAAGATGTGCTCATGTCATCGCAAGAAGGCGAGCTTGAGGCCATGACCGAAGAGCACATTCTGGAAAGGGCGGAGAAATGACCGATTTTGATATCACATCACCCAACCGCGACGGCATGGGGCCGCAAGGCACCAAGGTCGGGCTTTTGCGGGTTCTGGGGCCTGCGCACGTCTGGGCTTTGGGTGTCGGCATCGTTCTTGTGGGCGAATACATGGGCTGGAACTTTGCCGTTGGCAAAGGCGGCGCCTATGCGGCGCTGATCGCGTGCTGGTTCGCGGGCGTGCTTTACACTTGCGTGGCGATGATCGACAGCGAGGTGACATCGACAGTTGCCGCCGCAGGAGGCCAATACACGCAGGCCAAGCACGTCGTCGGCCCATTGATGGCGTTCAATGTCGGGCTGTATCTGGTGTTTGCCTATACGATGCTTGAGGCGGCCAATGCCATCACTATCGGCTTTCTGCTTGATACGGTGGCGGTGATGTCCGGGCATGAGGGGTTGGATCAGCGCCCGTTCATCGTGCTTGCGATCATGTTTCTGGCATGGCTGAACTACCGCGGCGTGCTGGCGACACTGACCTTCAGCCTTGTCATCACCGCGATCGCCTTCAGCGCCATCATTATCCTGTTTCTGGTCACATCGCCTCTTTTTGGCAGCGACGTGTTGCGGCACGATGCTTTAATGACTGATCTGCCCTATGGCTGGTTGGGTGTGCTGGCGGCGATGCATTTTGGCCTGTGGTTTTACCTTGGCATCGAGGGCACAACACAGGCCGCTGAAGAGGTCCGCTCACCCGCGCGCGCTTTGCCGTTTGGCACGCTGGCCGGGATCATGACGCTGCTGATTGCGGCCACGCTGACATGGTATGTCAGTGTCGGCCTTATGCCGTGGGAATATCTGGGCCAGTCGGGTGTGCCGCTGTTCGATGCGGCGCGTATGTCGGGCTCCACGTCGCTGATGGTGCTTTTGGGCATCGGCACGCTGTTTGCCACGCTTGCCTCGGCCAACGGTTGCATCAACGACTCGTCGCGGGCATGGTTCGCGATGGGGCGCGATAATTATCTGCCCGCATGGTTCGGCGCGGTGCATCCGGTTTACCGCACGCCCTACCGCGCGATCATCTTTCTGATACCCATCGCGCTGATCTTCGCGCTTGGGGCGCCGCTTGATCAGGTGATCACCTTCTCGATCCTGTCGGGGTTACTGGGCTATACGTTCGTTTCGATCAACATAATCATGTTCCGGCGCAAATGGCCGCTGGGTTCGATCAAGCGCGGGTTTGAGCATCCGTTCCATCCGGTACCGGCCATCGTGCTGCTGTGCCTGTGCAGCATCACCTACTTCGCCGTTTTCCTTGGCTATGGCACGCAGCTGGTGGCGATGATTGGGTTCTACATCACCGTGTCGCTGTGGTTCCACTTCTGGCGCTACCGCTTTGTCAAACGGGCGGCGCAGTTCACCATGCCCTGGCCCCGGCCCAAGGGTTATTGACTCGGTACTGAACCCGCAGGTGGCCCGCCCTTTGCCGGGACGGGCCACCCACACCTAAGGGGGGGGCTATGGAAAATGTTGGATTAGCGCTTTTGGCTGCGGGGTTTGGCACGGCGGCTTTGATGCTTGGCGCAAAGACACGGCGCGACGGGGCGGCGCGGGCGCGGCAGCGATCGGCCTATTTCGACGATTGCGCGGCTTTGTTGACCACACCGCGGATCGGGCGGGGCACGGCAGGGTTTCCCCGGCTTGGCGGTGCGTTTGACGGGATTGCGGCGGATGTGCAGGCGATGCCCGATACGCTGACATTTCGCAAACTTCCCGCCCTTTGGGTGATGGTCACGTTGCTTGCGCCGTTGCCCCTGTGCTTTACCCTGAATGTGATGATCCGGCCAACCGGGATCGAGCCGTTTTCGAAATTCAGCACCCTGCCCGACCAGATCACCCCGCCGCCCGGCTTTCCCGATGATTGCGCCATTCGCACCGATGCGCCCGATGCCCTGGTTCCAGAGTTCTTGTTGCGGCCCTTCGTAACGGTCTTTGATGATCAGGCAGTGAAGGAGGTGGTGATCTCGCCCAAGGGGTTGCGGATCACCTTTCTGGCCGAAGAGGCGCACCGCGGCCGCTATCTGATTTTCCGCGATGCAGAGATGGGGAAAACCAAACTGGAGCCGGCGCGTGTGGCCCCGTGGTTGGCCAGAATGGCCGGGTTTGCCGACCAAATGACCGCCGCAAACCAAAGCATATCGGCATGAAAGCCCTAGTTTCGCCCTATATCGTATTGGTCGTGGCCATCATCCTGCCCGGCGTGGGGCAGGTGTTGAATCGCCAACCCGTGCGGGGCCTGGTGTTCTTGTTCTTCATCTTGCTGCTGGGCGCTTACACGCTGAAAACCGCAGCACCCGAGGTGTCGATCGTGGGAAAACTGGCGGGGGGGCTGTTCGTCTATGCAATGTCGATCTTCGACGCCTACAAGACCGCGCGTATCCGCGCCACTGTTCAGGCCCATCAGAGTGCGTAAATCCGGGCCCCGCCTTTCGGTGAGGCCCGGACCTGCTCAGTAGTTGCCCTTCACACGCTCTTTGGTCGGGTCGAAATGCGGGAAGCGAACGACCGTGGCCAGCAACCGTTTCTGATCCCCGTCCAGCCGCCCGATCTCAAGCTTGGTGCCAATCGCGGCATAGGTCACATCCACCCGCGCAAGGGCAATGACCTTGCCAAGAATGGGCGATTTCACTGCCGAGGTGACGACGCCGATCTGCGGTTTGCCGAAATGTACGCAATCGCCAGGGGTGGGCACGATGCCGCCCGCCAGATCAAGGCCCACCAGCTTTTTCTGCGGATTGGCCTTGCGCGCCTCAAGCGCCGCGCGGCCGATGAAAGCATCGGTCTTGCCCTTCAGCGGCACGGCGAAACCGATGCCAGCCTCCATCGGGTCGGTTTGGTCATCGAATTCCGACCCGGCAAAGATAAGGCCGGATTCGATGCGCAGCATGTTCAGCGCCTTGAGGCCAAGGGGGATCATCCCCATAGGCTCTCCCGCCGCCCAGATGCCGTCGAAAATTTGCGTGGCGTCTTTGGGGTGGCAGAACACCTCATAGCCCAGCTCACCGGAATATCCTGTGCGGCTGACCACGACCGAGGGCCCGTCAAAGCCATTCAGACGGCCGATGGTCAGGCGGAACCAAGCCAACTCGTCCATGTTGGCTTGGGTGGGAGGGGTCCAGATCACCTGTTTCAGGATGTCCCGCGACAAAGGCCCTTGCACCGCGATATTGCAGTGATGGTCGGTCGAGGTGCGGACCCAGACGTTCATGTCGCGCTCTTGCGCCTGCTTGCGCAACCACAAGCCGGATTGGTCATTGCCGCCGATCCACCGAAAGTTCGTATCCCCCAGGCGGTACACAGTGCCATCGTCGATCATGCCGCCATGGTCATAGCACATCGCAGCATAGACGATGCCGCCGACCGACAGCTTCTTCATGTCGCGCGTCACGCACAGTTGCATCAGCGCCTCGGCGTCCGGGCCGGTCACCTCATATTTGCGCAAGGGCGACAGGTCCATCACCACGGCTTTTTCGCGCGCCGCCCAATATTCGGCGGTGGCGCCATGGTTCGTCATCTCGTTGGGCAACCAATATCCGTTGTATTCGACGAAATTCCGCGTGTGCCGGGCAAAGCAATCGTGAAACCCGGTTTTCTTAGTTTCTTCCAAGTCAGCCCCCGGTGTTTTGCGCCAGCCAATAGAGCGCTTGAAGTCTTCGGTTTCAGCATAGGTTCGCACCTGAATATCGGTCGGGTTCCAGCCATTGGCCGGGTCGATATCGCAGGGGCAGGCGGTTGATATGCAGACAAGATCGGTTAGCGCGCGCAGCAACACATAGTCGCCGGGGCGGGACCAGGGGTCGTCCATGCTGATGGCATGAGTGTCATCGAGCAGGGTGTTGAAGAAATAGTTGATCGCAGGCCAACCGCCGCGCGGGCGGATGCCGAACTGCGACAGCGCGACATTCATGTTGTCCGAACAGTTGATATGGCCGGGATAGCCCAGATCCTCATAGTAACGGGCGGTACAGGCCAGACCGAATGTGTCATGCCGCCCGATAGTGTCCTGCACGATCTCGACCAGCGGCTCGTGGTCAACGCTGAAGTATTTCGAATGCAGCCCCGGCATCGGATACAGCGACCCCATCAGAGAGCGTGTGGTGGTGGGATCAATCTCGCGCTCCAGCCCCTTGTCCAGCGCGCGCAGGGAAAACGCCTGAAAGTCCGAGCATTCGCGGCCTTTCACATCGAGTATCTGGATAAACTGGCCCGCTTTCACCTCATAGGGGACCGCATGGCCGGGCAGGATATTTGCATCAAACAAAGGATCGGCCAAAGGGTCTGGCGCGATCAGCAGATCCTTGCCCTTTGGCAGTGTGGCGCGGCGGACGTAAAGGTTCACGTCCGTGGGCGCCCATTGGGCATAGGGTTCCATCTGGCCCCCTGCGGCGCAGACAATCAGCAAACCGTCAACCGATGCGGTAAACGTGGCGAAATCCCCGGCGCGCGAACCTTCGGCAAAAAGCAATGTGCCATCGGCGCGGCCAAGGTCGAACCCGGATTTTTCGAGCGCGCGCACGACTTTGCGCCCGCTTGGGTCAACCAAGAGTAACTCTTTGAGCGCCAATGGATCGCGGCCACCGATTGCCCCGATCATCGCGGCATCCGATCGCCCGTCATGGGAAAAAAATACCATTTCGACCGGCTGCAATCCTTCGCGGTCCTGAACCGTGATCTCGTCGCCCTTGAAGACCGGCACCGCGCGGCTGCCACCGCCCGGCACCGGATAGCGTTCCACCCCTGCCGGCAACACAGGCAAGCCGGGGATCAACACCCCCGCACGCGCGAAGGGTCTTTCGAAAACCGAAGGTCGATTCATCTCGGTGGTTCCAAGATGTCGGTTCATCGTAGCGGCTCCAGATGTTCAATTCCAACAGGTTGAGTGCGCCCCCAATGGGTGACCACAAGCTTGCAGCCACCGGGAGATAAAGACGTATGCGCGGTACCCTTGTCCAGCCGGACAAAGTCACCCGTGCGGTACACATATCCGTCGAAATCGACAAGCTCGCCTTCCAGCACAAAGAACTCTTCCGCGCCGCAATGACGGTGCGGGCGGCTGCTTGCACCCGGCGACATCACCATCAGATAGCTGCCACAGCCGGTGGCCCGGTCGAACGACATGTTGTGCCAGGTGATCGAGCCTTCGAGCCCGCCGAAATCGTGCATGGCTTGAAACGCCGCAGTGTCAAAACGCGCAACATGGCGCGATGTCGGTTGCCGACCCATTTTTCATCCCACTCCAAGACTTTTGCGCCGCGCGGCCGACCAGCGCATGATGATGTGATCGAATGTCAACGCCATCAGCGATACACATAGACCAAGCACGAGGTTCTTGCCAAGCTGATTTCCGGCAAGTGTCTTTTGCAATTCCTGCCCCAGATCCTGCGTGCCGATGAAGGCCGCGATGATCACCATGAAAAAGGCAAACATGATGGCCTGATTGAACCCGATGGCCATCGTGGGCAAGGCCAGCGGGATCTGCACATTCCACAGCTTTTGGCTGCGGGTCGCGCCCGACATTTCGGCAGCCTCAATCAATTCAGGAGGGACCGACCGGATCCCCTCGATCGTGTAACGCATCAGGGGCACCGTGGCGAAGATGAAGATTGCAAAGATCACTGACAGGTCATTGACGCCAAACAGCATGATCGCCGGGATCAGATAGACAAAGCTCGGGAATGTCTGGGCGGTGTCGCAAACCAGAAGGATGGGTTCCGACCAAGCCTTGTTGCGGGCGGCCATAATACCAAGGGGCAGGCCGATCAGGGAGGCAATGGCCACCGCCGACAGAACGGCATATACGGTGATCATCGCGCGATCCCACCAGCCGGTCAGAGCCACGATACCGAAAAACGCGCCCGCAAGCGCCGCCGACCGCCAGCCGCCGACCGCATAGCCAGCGCCGGCCAGCACCAGAATTACCGATAGGGACGGCAGCCACAGCAGCGCGTCGCGGAACGGGATCAGCACCGAAGCTACCATGAACCCGCGCAGCCAGGTTGTCACCGCGTCAACCACATCATTGGCCAGAATGGCGCGCAAGATGTCGTCGATCTGCCCGCCCATCGACAGGTCTTGCCCGCGCTTGAGCTGATCGGCGACCTGCACGAATTGCGCAACGATGACAAAGCCCACGAACAGCGCCACCCCGATCAGCGCAAGCCGGTTGCGCTTCCACCATGGCGTACCACGGTCGAAATGCTGCGGCTGCTTGACGACCCAGGCCTTTGACAGACGGTCAAGCGTGATGGCGATTAGCACGATCGTGATGCCGATCTCGACGCTGCGTCCCAGCTTGAGCGAGCTCATAAGTTGCAACAGCTTGGCCCCAAGCCCGGGCATCCCGATGAAGGCTGTCAACACAACCATTGCCAGTGATAACATGATGACCTGATTGACACCCACAAGGATTTCGGTCCGTGCAGCGGGCAAATAAACGTGGCGCAACATCTGCCAGCGGGTCGATCCACTCATCAACCCCGCCTCAACCACTTCGGTCGGCACCTTTTTAAGGCCAAGCGTCGTCATCAGCACCATCGGAGGGACGGCGTAGATGATGGTGGCAACACAGCCCGCTGTGGGGCCGACCTTGAAAAAGATCACGGCGGGCAGAAGGTAGGTGAAGAACGGCAGCGTTTGCAAAAGCGAAAGCGTGGGCTGCACAACCGCCTGAAAGCGTGCGGATTTCCAGGCAAGAATGCCCAAGGCCAGACCCAGCAGAACCGCAACCGGTGCAGCCACCGCGATGACCGAAAGGGTCTGCATCGCCAAATCCCACTGGCCGATAAGTGACACCCAGACAAAGGTACCGCCAGCCAGCAGCGCCAGTCGCCATCCGCCCAAACCATAGCCGACTACCGCCGCAACTGCCGTGATTGCCGTCCACGGCACCGGACCGACAAAAGGCCAGCGGTTCTTGCCGTAAAGCAGGTTGGCGGTTACATCCAAGAACCATTCCAGCACTGCGGAAATCCCGCGGGTGACATGGATCAGACCCAGATCGTCCTTCACGAAATCAAAGAACGCTTGCAACCAGTCCCCATAGGGCAAGATAGCCCAATCAGGCACCCGCACCAGAACATCGGGAAGCCAAGGGCGCGCTACGGCAAGCAAAATTGCCAAACCAAACAACAGACCTGCAGTCCCGGGCAGAGCCAAGGAACGGGTATTTTTACCGATATGCGCTATTGCATCCGTCATCACACGGTTCCCAGCAGAATATCAAGCGCATCCTGACGCCGCATTGCCCCGATGATGTTGCCGGTCTTGTCGGCCACGGGCAGCAATTCGCGTTGCTCGTTCACCAGTTGCCGGGCCAGTTGCAACACGGTTGCATCACCAGACACCGCAGCCCCCTCGACCGGGGTGCCATTGATCGGGCGCATCAGCCCGCGCGCATGCACAACCCGCGATTTTTCAACGTCTTTGGTGAATTTCGCGACATAGTCGGTGGCAGGATGCAGCACGATCTTGTCGGGCGTATCACATTGTTCAACCGCACCGTCCTTCATGATGGCGATCCGGTCGGCCAGACGCAGGGCCTCGTCGAAATCATGGGTGATGAAAACAATGGTTTTCCCCAGCATTTCGCGCAAGCGCAGGAATTCGTCCTGCATCTCGCGCCGGATCAGCGGATCAAGCGCCGAAAACGGCTCGTCCAGAAACCAGATGTCGGGCTCGATCGCCAGACTGCGGGCAATGCCGACGCGTTGTTGCTGTCCACCCGACAACTCGCGCGGAAAGTAATTCTCGCGTCCGTCAAGCCCGACCAGCTTGATCACCTCCATCGCGCGCTCGCGGCGGTCGTGCAGATCTTGTCCGCGCATTTCCAACGGAAAAGCCACGTTTTCCAAGACGGTGCGATGGGGCAGAAGGCCAAAGCTCTGGAATACCATCCCCATCTTGCGGCGGCGAAGTTCGATCAATTCGCGCTCGGAAAGTTTTATCAGGTTCTGGCCATTGATCGTGATCTCGCCGGATGTGATGTCGTTCAACCGCGACATGCAGCGCACAAGCGTCGATTTTCCTGATCCCGACAGGCCCATGATAACCAGAAGCTCGCCTCGGCCAACGTCGATCGACACATCACGAACCGCAGCGATATAGCCGTCACGTCGGATATCTTCAAAGCTTTTGCCTTGGACTGTGGCGATATAGCGGTCGGGTTTGTCCCCGAACAACTTCCAGACGTTGCGGCAGGAGATAACCGGATCGACAGCAGCCATATCTTCTTTTCCCTGTTTGTTGCTTCAAGGGGGGCTTGGATGCCTCCCTTGAAGATGAAATGACCGAACAGACTTATTTGGTCCAGGGTTTCCAGACGGCTTCGTTTGCGTCAAGCCAGGCTTGCGCCGCATCTTCCGGCTCCATCTTGTCAACATCGACATACACTGACATTTCCGCGATCTCAGCGTTGGTGAAGCTTACCTTTTGCAAAATGGCATAGGCATTTGGCCATTTGTCCTTCATCCCGTCCCAGGCCGCGATTTTCAGGTAACCATCGGCCGGATTGCCGCAATCATAAAGTTTATCTGGCACCGTTCCCACAGCGGGATCGGTGTCGCAGCCCTCCTCCCACTTCGGGAATTCGACAAATTCGCCAGGCCAGACGGCCTCGGCAAAGCTTGGGGTAAACATGAACAGCACGATCGGCGTTTTGTCCTTTTCGGCGGCTGCAAGTTCAGCCCAGAGCGCTGCGGCAGAGCCTGCGTTCACCACCTGAAAGTTCATCCCGAGTGCTGCAACCTTTTCGGAGTCGTGCTTCAGCCAGTCAACGGGACCACCAAGAAAGCGGCCCTTGGTGCCGGTCTCTGGCGTGACGAAAAGGGCGGAACAGGCGTTCAGTGCCTGCCAGTCGGGCAGGCCGGGGCATGCCTCTTTCGTCCACATCGGATACCACCAGTCTTCGCGCGTGATTGCGGCATGGGTGGCAACGTCTTCGATCCCGCCCTTGGCCACGGCGGCATTGAACGAGGAGGCAAAAGCGCCTTCCCAGACTTCCATTTCAAGAGTGACATCGCCCAGGCGAATCGATTCGTAGACCGCCTGACTGTCGGTGGTGACATATTCCACAGCATTGCCTTCGTTCTCGAATATCTTGCCCATGACATTGCTCATCACGATCTGGCTGGACCAGTTGTGGATCGGGATGATGATCGGATCGCTGCTGTCCGCGGCAAAGGCAAAGCTGGCCGATCCGGCCAACAGTGCAGCAAGTGAGAGCGTTTTGATGGTTTTCATTGCTTTTCCCTGTGTGATGGTTTCAAAAATGCCCAAGGTTCTTGCGGCTCGGTTGCAAAAGCATTATGGCCACCGCTTTTGCATTTCCTGCATAGAATTATTGTGGTCTTTGCCGCTAATTAGTGATGTCAAGACCTGTCACGCTGCATGCTGCTGAGGATTAACGTCTTCTGACAGCTTGCCATCCTTCCGATGTCAACACAGAGGAAACGCCCAAGTGAACACACGACCACGCCCCTCTTCTGATCGCCGCAAACCCCTGCCGCCCCTCGACTACATTCTTGCATTCGAAGCCGCGGCAAATCACGGAAGTTTTGCTGCGGCTGCGCGGCAGATGAACATCAGTGAAACCGCCATCAGCCGCAAAGTCAGGCTGCTTGAGTTGCACTTCGGGCTTGCCTTTTTTTCCCGTGGCCATCGCTCGATTGAACTGACCCCCTATGGCCGCGAATTTTTGTCTCGCGTTTCGCCCGCCATCGAACAGTTGCGTTCCGCAGCGGATGACGCACAGAGGTCCGGGCAGAAGCGGCCGGTGATCCTCGCCGCGACCAATTCGGTTGCCTCGCTGTGGTTGACACCGAGGTTGCACGCATTCCGGCAGGCGAACAAGCATCTGAGCATCATGCTTATCGCATCGGATGTTGATGAAGAATGCCTCGGCGACAGCGTCGATCTTGCCATTCTGCGCGGAGATGGCAATTGGAAAGGTCGTGACAGCCAGCTTGTCTTTGGAGAGACGATCTTTCCCGTTTGTTCGCCCGAATTTTTGGCGTGCAACCCCAATGTGACCGAGATGCAGAACCTTGCCGCATCATCCCTGATCGAGGTTGCCAGCAGCCACACCGAATGGATGAACTGGCATGCCTGGCTTGAACAGATCGGGGTGAAAACGGACCGTCTGGAACGCCCGCTTCTGTTCAACTCCTACCCTTTGTCGATTCACGCCGCCCTTGATGGCGTCGGAGTGGCACTGGGGTGGGGTCATCTTGTCGATCAGATGCTGGCAAGCGGAAAACTTGTCCGCCCTCTTGGCCCGACCCATGTGCGCACAAGGTTTGGCTATTACCTGCTCACGCCGCAAAACCACCCCGCGTTCACTGGAAGGACCGAGGTGCAGGACTGGTTGATGAGCATCAGCGCCGCCCGGACGCGATACACCCACGATTGACAGCATGGTGTCGCAATACGCTATGACTTTGTCCGAACTGACCCTATCACGCCGACGCCTCCACGTACATGTTGGTCCCGCAGCAAGCTGAGGGCGACATGCACTATTCGGGCTTCAAGGTTCTTAAAGAGGCAATTACCGGGCACAAGGGCTGGAAACCGGCCTGGCGCGATCCGGCGCCGAAACCGCACTATGATTTCGTGGTGGTCGGAGGGGGCGGTCATGGGCTTGCAACGGCCTACTACTTGGCCAAGGTGTATCAGAAAGCCAATATCGCGGTGATCGAAAAGGGCTGGATCGGTGGCGGCAACGTGGGCCGCAACACCACTATCATACGGTCGAACTATCTGCTGGATGGCAACGAGCCGTTCTACGAATTCTCGATGAAGCTGTGGGAAGGGTTGGAGCAGGATTTCAACTTCAACGCCATGGTCAGCCAGCGGGGCGTTTTGAACCTGTGCCACACCGATGCGCAGCGCGATGCCTATCGTCGTCGGGCCAATGGCATGCGGTTGAACGGTGTGGACGCCGAGTTGCTGGACGCGGGCGGCGTGCGCAAGATGGCGCCGTTTTTAAACTTCGACTCGGCGCGTTTCCCGATTAAGGGCGGGTTGTTGCAGCCGCGCGGCGGCACGGTGCGTCATGATGCGGTGGCCTGGGGCTATGCGCGCGGGGCCGACAGCCGGGGCGTCGACATCATCCAAAACTGTGAAGTCACCGGATTTCGCATTGAGGGCGGCAAATGTCTGGGCGTGGAGACCACGCGCGGGTTCATTGGGGCGGGCAAGGTTGGCGTGGCGGTGGCGGGAGCGTCGGGTCAGGTCATGGCAATGGCAGGCATGCGTCTGCCGATCGAAAGCCATGTGTTGCAGGCGTTCGTCTCCGAAGGGTTGAAACCATTGATCCCCGGCGTGATTACCTATGGCGCGGGGCACTTCTATGTCAGCCAGTCCGACAAGGGCGGGTTGGTGTTCGGTGGCGATATCGACGGCTACAACTCCTATGCACAACGCGGCAACCTGCCGGTGGTCGAGGATGTCTGCGAAGGCGGCATGTCCCTGATGCCGATGATCGGACGCGCGCGTCTGTTGCGGATGTGGGGCGGGATAATGGACATGTCGATGGACGGCAGCCCGATCATCGACAAGACCGATGTGGCGGGCCTCTATTTCAACGGCGGCTGGTGCTATGGCGGGTTCAAGGCGACGCCAGCCTCGGGCTATGTGTTTGCCCATCTGCTTGCAACCGATGCCCCGCATGAGACCGCCACCGCCTACCGTTTCGACCGGTTCCGAAAGGGGCTGATGATCGACGAAAAAGGCATGGGCGCCCAACCCAACCTCCACTGACCAGCCTAACCTGCATTGAAGGGTTCACCAGATGATCATTCCTCACCCCCTTCTGGGGCCACGCGACAGTCAGGAATTCACCTATCTGGGTGATGTCAGCCTGATGAACCGCCCCGATTGGCAGGCGCCGGATGCCTTGGATCAGTTCCACGATTACCTTTACCTGCGCGACAACCCCGCCGGTCTGCACCGCGAGCTGTGGTATCACGAGCAAGGCGACCGCAGTTGGCTGGTGGTGACCCGCGACACCCGCACGCATGAGATTGTTGGCGCCGAAATGGCCCGTGACGTGGCCCGCTCAAAGGGGCGCAGCAAATGACCGAGGTGAACCGTGTCGAAGGCGGTCTGATCGACCGCAGCCGCAGACTGACCTTCCGCTTTGATGGCAAAAGCTATGCGGGCCATCCCGGCGATACGCTAGCATCGGCCCTTCTGGCCAATGGCGTGCGGCTGATGGGGCGGTCGTTCAAATATCACCGCCCGCGCGGGCCTCTGACCGCTGGCTCCGAAGAGCCGAACGCCATTGTCGAATTGCGCACCGGAGCGCGGCAGGAACCCAACACCCGCGCCACTGTGGCCGAGTTGTTCGACGGGTTGGATGCGCGCAGCCAGAGCCGCGTCGGTTCACTGTCGTTCGATCTGATGGCAGTGAATGATCTTTTGTCGCCGTTCTTTGCCGCCGGGTTTTATTACAAGACCTTCATGTGGCCAAAAGCGTTCTGGGAAAAGCTGTATGAGCCTATCATCCGCCGCGCCGCAGGGCTTGGCAGCCTGACGATGCAGGCCGACCCTGACGTTTACGACAAAGGGTTTCTGCACTGTGATTTGTTGATCGTCGGCGCAGGTCCATCGGGGCTGGCGGCGGCGCTGACAGCGGGCCGGGCGGGGGCCGATGTGATCCTTGCAGATGAGGATTTTGTACTGGGCGGGCGTCTGAACGCCGAAACCTACGCGCTGGGTGACAAGTCCGGCGCAGATTGGGCAAAAGCCACGCTGGCCGAACTCGCCAGCCTGCCGAACGTGCGGGTGATGCCCCGCACCACCATTATCGGCGCCTTCGACCATGGCATCTACGGCGCGTTGGAGCGCAACGCCGATCATTTGTCCGCCCCCCATGACGGCAAGCCACGCCAGACACTGTGGCGCATCTATACCAGGCGAAGCCTTTTGTGCGCGGGGGCGACAGAGCGCCCGATTGCATTCGAGAACAACGACCGCCCCGGGATCATGCTGGGGTCTGCCCTGCGCAGTTATGCCAACCGCTGGGCCGCGACCCCCGGTCGAGATGTGGCTATTTTTACCAACAACGACGAAGGCCACCGGACGGCGGATGATCTTATCGCCAAGGGTATCCGCATCGCCGCCGTGATCGACAGCCGGGCGGATGCGCCGAAAACCAACCGATATGAGGTGCTGGCCGGAGCTGTCGTGATCAACTCGTCAGGCCGTCTGGGGCTGTCGTCCATCACCGTACGGATGGCCAATGGTCAGACCCGCAATGTGGCGTGTTCAGCGCTGGGTGTCTCGGGCGGCTGGAACCCCAACGTGCATATGACCTGCCATCAGCGCGGGCGGCCGGTCTGGGATGCGGAGCTTGCGGCCTTTGTGCCGGGTAAGCATCTGCCGCAGGGCATGATGGTGGCCGGGGCCGCCACGGGTGCGCTTTCCACTGCGGCCGCGCTGCGGTCGGGCGCGCAGGTTGCCGTGGCTGCCTTGGCCGATCTGGGCATTGCCGCCAAGCCGGTTGCCCTGCCGCAGGCCGAGGATGCGCCGGTGCGGATCACGCCTTTATTCCATGTGCCGGGCAAGGGCCGCGCCTGGCTGGACCAGCAAAACGACGTCACCGTCAAGGACGTGAAACTGGCGCACCAAGAGGGTTATATCTCGGTTGAACACCTGAAACGCTATACCACGCTGGGCATGGCCACCGATCAGGGCAAGACGTCGAATATCGGCGGGTTGGCGGTGATGGCAGAAATGACCGGCAAATCCATCCCCGAAACCGGGAACACCATCTTTCGCCCGCCTTACACTCCGGTGCCGATCGCTGCCTTTGCGGGTCGGTCGGCTGGCGCGGATTTCCGCCCTACCCGCCTGACCCCAAGCCACCATTGGGCGACCGAACAAGGCGCCATCTTTGTCGAGGCCGGCATGTGGCTGCGTGCGCAGTGGTTCCCCCGTGCAGGTGAAACCCATTGGCGGCAATCGGTTGACCGGGAAGTTCTGGCCACGCGCAAATCGGTGGGCATCTGCGATGTGACCACCTTGGGCAAGATCGACGTGCAGGGCACCGATGCGGCGGATTTCCTGAACCGCATCTATGCCAACCCCTTTGCGAAACTGCCCATCGGCAAGGTCCGCTACGGCCTGATGCTTCGCGAAGACGGGATCGCCATGGACGATGGCACCACCGCGCGCTTTGCCGACGATCATTTCGTGATGACAACCACCACCGCAAATGCCGTGGGCGTCTACCGCCATATGGAGTTTTGCCGCCAATGCCTGTGGCCGGATATGGATGTGCAGATCATATCCACCACCGAGGCTTGGGCCCAGTTTTCGGTCGCTGGCCCCAATGCGCGGCGGCTGTTGCAAAAGATTGTCGACCCCGCGTTTGATATCGGCAACGAGGCGTTTGCCTATATGGCTTGCTCCGACATCACGGTTTGCGGCGGGCTGCGGGCGCGGTTGTTCCGCATTTCGTTCTCGGGTGAGTTGGCGTTTGAAATCGCCGTACCCACCCGCTACGGCGACGCCCTTGTGCGCCGGATGATGGAGGCGGGGCGCGAATTTGATGCCATCGTTTACGGCACCGAAGCCCTGGGCGTGATGCGGATCGAAAAGGGTCATGCTGCGGGGAACGAGCTGAACGGCACCACCTCGGCGCTGAACCTTGGGATGGGCGGGATGGTCAACAAGAAAAAAGATGCCATCGGTTCCACCCTGTCGGAACGAGAGGGCATGAACCGCCCCGATGCGCTGAACCTGGTGGGTTTCCGCCCGGTGAACCACGCCGAAACCTTTGCCGCCGGGTCGCATTTCATCGCCCGGGACGCGGTCGCCAACGCGGCCAATGATCAGGGCTACATGACCTCGGTGGCATTTTCGCCCAACCTTGGCCACACCATCGGGCTGGGTTACCTGAAAAACGGGGCCAACCGCAAAGGCGAGATCGTGCGCGCGGTCAACCCGGCGCAGGATACCGAAACGCTGGTCGAAGTGGTCAGCGCCCATTTCATCGACCCTGAGGGGGAACGTCTTCGTGCATGATCTTGCAGCCCTGACGCCACTTGGCGCCGCCTTCCCCAAGACCGACCGCGTGGGGGATATAACGATTGCCGAGGTCACAGACCGCGCGCTGGCCTCCGTGTCGGCCCGCAGCGGTGCGGAAGCAACGTTTCACACCGCCGCAAAGGCGCTGTTCGGGTTTGATCTGCCGGGACCGGGTACTTCGGCGGCGGCGGGGGATTTCCATCTGATCTGGACCGGGCCGGACCAATGGTTTGTCGAAGCCCCCTTTGCCAGCCATGAGGACATCAGCCGCATCGTCAAGGCCGGCCTTGGGGCCACCGCATCGGTCACCGAACAGACCGACGGCTGGGTGCGATTTGATATCACGGGCGGCACCGTGGTGGATATGCTGGAGCGGCTTTGCCCGGTGCCGACGCGCCGGATGGAGACGGGGGCCGCGACGCGCAGCATTGTTGAACATATGGGTTGTTTCGTGATCTGCCGCACCAAAGGCCAGCATTTCAGCATCATCGCGCCCCGGTCTTATGCCGGGTCCTTGCACCACGCGTTGAAGGCCACCGCACACAGCATTGCCTGACGCGTCCTACGCGGAAGGGAGCGGACGGTTGTCCTCGACCCGAAACCGGTTGATGTTGGTGCGATCCTCGGCTGGGGTCACACCGAATTCTTCGCGATAGTGGCGCACAAGCGGGGCGGAGGTTTCATAGCCGACGCCTGCCGCAATTCTTGGAATCGGCTCTTTGGTGAACAGGATCAACTGCCGCGCCGCCTTCATCCGCAGGGTGCGATAGTAACGTGACGGGCTTTGCCCCGTGGCCTTCTTGAACATCCGCTCCATCTGACGCGGCGATATGCCGACGCTGTCCGCAACGTCTTCGATCGCCAGCGGGCGCGCCATGTTTTGCGCCATCAGATCCACCGCTCGGACCACCACGTCGGGCAACATGTCAGCGGTGCTTTGGCGGTGATGCGTCGGCGTCTTTTGCCGCACACCACGCCCGCGCACCACCGGATGCTGAAACCAACAGGCGACCTCGGTGGCGGTATCGGCACCCAGCCGGTCCTCGATGAAGTGCAGCATCAGATCAAACGCCGCCGAAGCCCCAGCAACGGTATAGCGCGGCGCATCGAAGACGATCACATCCTTGCTCATCTCGATTTCGGGAAATTCCTGCGCGAAGGCCGCCTCATAGCACCAGTGGACCGCAACCGGATGCCCCGTCAGCAACCCCGATCGTGCCAGCGGGAACACCCCGCCACTGATCCCGCCCACAGCCACCCCATGCCGGGCAAAGCGCCGCAAACAGCTCTCGGCGGCTTTCCGGTCAGTGAAATTTGCCGTAGGGCTGCTCAGGAGGAACAGAAAGTCTACACCCTCGGCCTCGGTCAGCTTGTGATCGGAGTTGAACACCACCTCGGCACTTGATGCAACCCGCTCACCTGTCTCGGAAAAGATTTTCCAGGCAAAGGCATGACAGGCGCCAATTTCATTGGCGGCGCGCAGGGGTTCGATCATCGACGTCAAGCAAGACATCGGAAACCCCGGAAATACGAGGAAGCCGATGGTAATCAATCGTTGATGGTTGGGCGTTTGCATATTACCATCAGGAAACTATTTATGGTTGGAGCAGCATTTCCAGACCGATTGCGGAGTTTATATGTCGTCATCCATCCTTGCGCAAGATCCCCACAAAATCACCGAAGAACGCGAAAATATTCTGGAGGTGGCGATTGGCCGTGAGGTCCGCGCGTTTCGCCATCAAAGCGGGATGACAATCTCTGATCTGTCGGTGCGCACCGGGTTGTCGATCGGCATGCTCTCGAAGATCGAGAACGGCAATACATCGCCTTCGCTGGCAACGCTTCAGGCGCTGGCCAATGCGATGAGCGTGCCGCTGACATCCTTTTTCCGGCGGTTTGAAGACGTGCATCACGCCGTTCACACCAAATCCGGCGAGGGTGCTGAAACGGAACGGCGCGGTACACGGGCGGGGCATCAGTACAATCTGCTGGGCCATCTTGGCGCGAATTCAACCGGCGTGGTGGTAGAACCCTATCTGATCACCCTGAGCTCTGATTCCGATATTTTCCCGATCTTTCAGCACGAAGGCATCGAGATGCTTTATATGCTTGAGGGCGAGGTCGATTACCGCCATGGCCGTGAGGTGTTCAAGCTGGAACCGGGCGACACGCTGTTTTTCGACGCCGATGCCCCGCACGGGCCGGAAAATCTGGTGAAACTTCCGGCCCGTTATTTGTCGATCATCACTTATATGCACGCGAAGTAGGGATCAGTCCGCAAAGATACCGGGCGAAGTGGCAGCGCCGTCGTCGAATTGCGACAGGTAGTCCACGATCATCGGACGGTTGCGGGAAAAGCCTTTGTAAGTGGCCAATTCCTCGGGCAGATCGCGCAGCACGCGGTGAAGGCGGCGGCCCCATTTTGGCACCGAAGCCAGATCTTCCAGCCGGATCAGATAGCAACGAATTGGAAAGGCCATCGCGTTGGACCGGGGCAAGCGAAACAGCGTTTGCAATTCTACCCGAAGATGCTGCTTTTCGCCGAGGTTTTCAGGCGTAAGCCAGGTTTTTTGTACGCCCCATTTTTGATAGTTTTCCGGGCTGGTGTCCAACAGCGGGTTCACTGTCATTGTCCAATTTAGCCGCCGCACCGGCGCGCCCTGTTGCAGGTTCAACAGGAATTTCAGCGCGCGTTGAAACACCCCCATCTCATGCGCCAGCGGCACCGGGGCGTGCCATTCGTAGAAGTTCATGCCGATGTCGAAATCCAGCGACCAATCGGCCTGCGTGGTGATCATCCCGGCGTCCATCCACAGGTTTTGATCGCGTTGATCCAACAGCGCGAAATCGCCTTGCGCTTGGCGGGTTATGTATTCCAGTGGCCCACAAGGCAGCGTGGTCTCGTCCAGAAACACAAATTTCTGCTCGATCTCCAGCGGCTTGTTGATCCAGTGCCACTTGCCACCCTCGCGGTTCAATTCGAACATATCGGGGTAATCACGGGCCTTGGACACCATGATCAATTCCAGCAGATCCCAACCTGCCAGCGTCATATGCGGCAAGGACTGGCAGCGCAACGGATCAGAGGCCAGCACCTTTGCACGGTCTTTCATCTCTGCTATGTAATGCTCGTCCACATCGAAGGTGTGCTCGAACACCGACCCCGGATGCTTGGACAGATGCGGTTCTAGATTGACCGAATACATATAGCTGTCTTCGTGAAACGGAAACGGGAACCGCCTTATCGCCCAATCGGAATTGCGAAAGGTGAAATCGTCGCGAAAGGTTTCGTCTTTGAACTGAATGGTCATCGGGTTTTCCTACCTGTCGATCACGAGAGAGCGACCCTCAAAACGGGACACACATGGCATGATCTTGTTGCCGCAGACCTTTTGGTCGTCGGTCAGCCAATGGTCGCGGTGAATGAACTGGCCGTCATAGCTGACGACTTCGGTTTCGCACTGGCCGCAGGCACCGCCGCGACACAGGTAGGGGGCATCGACGCCAGCGCCTTCAATCGCCTCAAGCAGGCTTTGTTGTTCGCCCACGTGGATGGTTTTACCAGTTCTTGCAATCGTCACGGTAAAGGGCTGGCCCGATTGCGGAACCAGAAATTCCTCGGAATGCACCGCCGCACCCGGCCAGCCAAGGGTCGTTGCAGTTTTCAACACCCAAGCGATCATTCCTTTGGGACCGCAGACATAAAGATGCGTGCCCAAGGGCTGGCCAGCCAGCAAACCCTCAAGGTTGATCGCCTGCCCCTGATCGCCATGGTAGATATGCACGTTGTTGGGGTATTGCTGGCCAAGCGTATCGGCATAAGACCCAAGTGCCGCCGAGCGCACGGAATAATGCAACTCGAACTGCCCGTGCATGGCCGAAACCTGCGCAATCTGTGCCAGAAACGGCGTGATACCAATTCCGCCCGCGATCATCAGATGCTTGCGCGCGCGCAAGTCCAGCGAAAACAGATTGACCGGATAACTCAGGCGCATCTTGTCGCCCGCCTTGACGTGGCGGTGCAAGAACAGCGACCCGCCGCGCCCTACATCATCCCGGCGCACCGAAATCATCAGGCTTGAGCGGTCTCGCGGATCGGACATCAAAGAATAGGGGT
>Ga0105052_10002130_pt1 | contig 24767 bp, 25 predicted proteins | sample FRY03_FD_78094 | JGI IMG/M metagenome (GOLD analysis project Ga0105052, IMG submission 78094) | Freshwater microbial communities from Lake Fryxell liftoff mats and glacier meltwater in Antarctica - FRY-03 | ecosystem: Environmental > Aquatic > Freshwater > Ice > Glacier meltwater ... | reverse complement strand
AGGAGTGATCGAGCGGGGATCCGGCACTCGCCGGATCCCCGCCAGGTCATTCCCGATCATGAGAACCCGCTCCCCGGTCGTCGCGCTTCTGTCGGGGGCTGTGCTTGCCGTTGGGCTTCTGCAGATCGTCCGCGCAGCCGTCACTGGTGCCGGTGCGCTGCTCTGGATTCTGGGGGTTGCGTTCATCGTTGCGGGCGCTGGACGGCTCTACATCTGGTTTCGCGACTAGCCTGCGATCGGTCGTCGAGAAGGAGTAGGCGTGTTCGTCGTGGTCGTTGGGTGCGGAAGGGTGGGGGCGTCAGTCGCCCGTAGCCTCGTTGAGGACGGTCATGACGTCAACGTCATTGATCAGAACGTCGAGGCGCTCGGGCGCCTTGGTGACGACTTTCCGGGCAACCTCCTTGTGGGGCCCGCCCTTGAGACCACCGTGTTGGAGCGCGCGGGGATCGAGCGCGCCGACGCGTTCGTGGCCGCCACCAACGGCGACAACACCAACATCGTCATCGCGCAGGTTGCGCGCGATCGGTATCAGGTGCCTTGCGTCATCGCGCGCGTGCTCGACCCATCGCGTGCCCGCTTCTACGGCGAGCAGGGCCTCACGTGTATTTGCCCCACCCGAACGGCCATTGACATGATGCAGAGCGCGCTGCGCGCCTTTGCCACTCAGCGCGCCGAGGAGGCCTGATGTACGCGGTCATCGTGGGGGGCGGTAAGGCCGGGGCCAACGTGGCACGCGCGCTGCTGCGGCTGGGCCACGAGGTGAGCATCGTCGAGCACCGGCCGTCGCGGTTCGCCACGCTCGAATCAGAGTTCGAGCACATGGCCCGCTACGGAGACGGCACGGAACTCTTCGTGCTGGAGGCCGCGGGAATGGCGCGTGCCGACGTGTGCATTGCGGTCACCGGTGATGACGAGGACAACATCATCATCGGCCAGCTGTCGCGCGACCGCTTCGGCGTGCAGAACACCGTTGCCCGCGTCAATGATCCACGTAATCAGGAGCACTTCGACCTGTTGGGTATCGCACCAACCGTGTGCGCAACCAATTCCATTCTGGCGCTCATCGAGCACGAGGTGCCGCAGCACTCGCTGGTGCACCTGTTCTCGCTGCGTCGCGAGAACCTTGACATCATTGAGATCGGCGTGGTCCAGGGTAGCCGCGCAGATGGCTCCCGTCTGGGTGACCTCGATATTCCGAAGGGTAGTCTGGTCATCAGCGTGCTGCGTAATCGCGTGGGCCGTGTGGCGCACCCCGATGCGGTCTTGGATGTGGGCGATCAGATCGTGGCCATCGCCGAACCGGGGCACGAGTCGGACCTGATGAAGATCTTTGCCGGCGACGAGGTGGCGCTCCCGTGATCATCCGCGATCCGCTGTAGGCTCGGCGGGTCATTCAGGGCTGCAACCCGTGCATGCACACAGGAGGTTCATATGGCCAGATCCGAGAAACGTCTTCCGCGGGGAAAGAACGCAGATCGTCCCCGTCCGGATGAGAAGGTGCTGTGGAAGACCGGTGCGGATTTGAATAACGGCTGGCTTGGCCGCCACGGCACGCTGTACCTCACGGACCAGCGCATCCTCTTCGTGCCGACGCCGCTCGACCACCTGCTTGGTGCCAAGCGCCGGGAGATCCCGCGCGACAGGCTGCAGACCGTCGAGCGCTGGCCCCTGAACGCCGGGCACATGCCCCCGGGTGCGAAGCGGCCGCGCCTTTACCTGTACGCGGCCGGCGTCAAGTACCAGTTCGTCGTTGGCGACCTGGACTCGTGGTTCGACATCCTCGAGGTCGTTTTCGCGAAGGCGTACGCGCAGGACCCCACCAGTCACGTGCCGGAATTTCGGCGCGAGGGCATCGAGAACGGTCTGATGGATGTGGTCTAGGGGCGATCGCCCGTTGGCGCGCTAAACTCATAAATGCCACTGGCTTTCGGGGGTATGTGAGTGATCAGCGTGAGTGACCGCAGTCGCATGGCCGTCTTGGCCCTCGCCGAACTGGCTGGCCGCAGAGGTACCGCGCCTGTCTCTGTGCTTGAGGTGGCAGAGTGCCGCGGTATTCCGCCACACCAAGTGGAGCAGGTCTTCTCCGCGCTCCGGCGTGCTGGCCTCTTGCAGAGCCAGCGCGGGGTGAAGGGCGGCTACACCATGCGCCGCGATCCCTCCGAGGTCACCGTGCTCGAAATCATCGAGGCCGTGGATGGCCCGATCGGTGGCAGCGCCGACGTGGGCGTGTGCCCCGTGAGCGAGGTCTGGGCCGAAGGGGCCGCTCGACTGGCTGACGCGTTTCGTGATGTGAGCGTGGCCGACGTCGCCGAGCGCGAGGCGCGTTGTGCCGATGCACCCATGTTCCACATCTAGTGCCCCCAGTCATAAATTACGTGGCAGTTCCCGGCAGCATCCCATCACGATGCGGTGTACGTAAGCAGGCCCAAGATGCGCAAGATTGCGGCTGATCTGCGTCCTTGCCGTGCGCGGGATTCGTTCGGGAGCTGCATACGCACTTACGACTCGGGGCACTAGCCAGGCACCTGCATACGCGCAGAGTCTGCCGGTGCTGGTGGTGCACTGCTGGGAGCGGCTTGTACCGTGTCGCCCGTGAGCCAGCCACCGGTCATCGGCATTGCCTGCGCCGTCCTGCGCGCCCAGTGGGGGCCGTGGGACCAGCCTGGCGCTGTGGTCGGAGCCGACTACATCCTGCAGGTGCAGCGTGCCGGGGGCGTTGCGGTGGTCATCCCGCCCGACCCGGCCGGCCCCGGGACGCTCCTTGATCGCATTGACGCGCTCATGCTCACCGGCGGCTCGGATCTGGAGGCGTGTGCATATGCACAGGAGGCACATACCGCCGCCGAGGATCCCGATCGGGCTCGTGACGCGTACGAGATGGCATTGGTGCGGGAGGCACTGGCACGGGACATGCCGCTGCTCGGCATCTGTCGTGGCATGCAGATCTTGAACGTGGTGCTGGGCGGCGACCTCAGGCAGCACCTCCCTGAGCATGTTGGTGCCAATACCCACTGCCGTACCACGGGCAGCTTCGAGGGTAATGAGCACCTGGTGACACTGACGCCGGGTTCGCTTGCTGCGCGGGCAGCGGGCGAGGCCACCCACCGCGTGCCGTCCCATCACCACCAGGCCATCGATCGGTTGGGCGCTGGCCTAGTGGTGAGCGGGCTCGCACAGGAGGACGGCGTCGTGGAGGCCATCGAGGCACCCGGGCATCGGTTCGTGCTTGGGGTGCAGTGGCACCCCGAGGCGGATCCGTCCAGCCCGGTCATCGCCGCCCTGGTGCACGCCGCGCGCGAGCGCTGACGCGCGGGTAGCGCGGCATCAGACCGCGCCGCGCTCCATTTGTATCGCGAGGCCCGCGAGGGTCTGCACGCCGCCGTTGTCTATATGGATGACGGGCACACACCCCTCGCGCGCCAAGGCACTCGCGGCTCGCCCGGCACGCTTGCCGGCTGCGCAAATGACCACAAGCGTGCGACCGGTGGGAATGGACGTGGTGATGTATGGAACACCGGCATCCCCGCTGTAATTGGGGGAATCAGCGCTGGTAACCTGCCTATATGCCCATCATCGAATCCATGACCGACCTGATCGGCGGCACGCCACTGGTTCGGCTCTCGCGCCTGTCCGAGGGCACCGGCGCCACGATCCTGGGCAAACTCGAGTCCGCCAACCCGGCGGGCAGCGTGAAGGACCGCATCGGGCTCGCGATGGTGCAGGCAGCCGAGCGCGAGGGGCTGCTCACCCCCGGCGTGAGCGTGATCGTCGAGCCCACCTCGGGGAACACGGGCATCGCGCTCGCGTTCGTGTGCGCCGCACGCGGCTACAAGTGCATCCTCACCATGCCCGAGAGCATGAGCATGGAGCGCAGGGCACTGCTGAAGGCCTACGGCGCAGATCTGGTGCTCACTCCCGCCACCGAGGGCATGCGCGGCGCCATCGCGAGGGCGCAGGAGATCGCGGCTGAGACCCCCGGATCATTCATTCCCCAGCAGTTCGAGAACCCGGCCAACCCCGAGGTACACGAGCGCACTACGGCCGAGGAGATTTGGGCCGACACGGATGGATCCGTGGACATCTTCGTGGCCGGGGTGGGAACCGGCGGCAGTATCACCGGGGTCGGGCATGCACTGAAGGCGAAGAAGTCCGGTGTGCAGATCATTGCCGTGGAGCCGGTGGATTCGCCTGTGCTGTCGGGGGGCGACCCGGCACCGCACGGCATTCAGGGCATCGGCGCCGGCTTCGTGCCGGGTGTGCTCGACACCGCCGTGTACGGCGAGATCATTCAGTGCACGGCAGAGGACGCCTTCGACGTTGCGCGTCGGCTCGCAAAGGAGGAGGGCGTGCTCACCGGCATCTCCGCCGGTGCCAACGTGTGGGCTGCGCTGCAACTCGCCAGTCGCCCGGAGAACGCTGGCAAGGTCATCGTCACGATTATCTGCGACACCGGCGAGCGTTACCTCAGCACCGCATTGTTCACCGGCACCTAGTTTCTCGGCGGCCGGCTAGACCTTCTTAATGAGCAGGTCGCGGGTGCCGCGCTCGCGGAACCGGAGCGCGCCGAGGAACCCCTTGGCCTCGGGGGTCGCCTCGGGCTCGGCCAGCATGTGCGTACCGCCGGCGGTACGCACCGCGCGCGCGGCAGCGGCTACCAGCATGCGCCCCACGCCCTTGCGCCGCTCGTCGGGCACCACGCCCAGCCACCAGACGATGCCCTCGGGAACCTGGGTGAAGCAGAAGCCGATGATGCGGTCGCCGCGCAGTGCGACGGTGAAGTCACCGTGGCCGGCGCCCTGCGCGTAACCGGTCGGTCGGCCCATCTCCGTGAATGTGGCGAGGCCTTCGAGGGCCTCCCGCTCGGCATCCTCGTAGCGCACGGCCATGTCGTTGGCGTAGGTGAGCATCCGCACCCCGTCGGCCGGATCGCCCTCGGCGAGGCCCTCAATGGGACGGCTTGCACGGAAAGTGGTGGCATACGCGGTGAACCCGGCATCGCGGAGCAGCGGACCTACGGGGTCAGTGGGCTCGATCGCCACGTCCCACGGCATGTCCACGGGGAGGGCGTTGAGGAGCGCCGCGACCTCTGCTGCATCCCGCGCACGCACGTTCTCAAGGCGTGCGGCCCGGGCCGTGGGGGAGGGGGCAACCTGGCAGGTCGCCCCGCCCGCTTCCACGCTAGAGAAGGTAGGGCTCCAGGTCATCCACGCGCACGCCGGTGTCCTCGAGCCACTTGCGGGCGCCGGTCACGGCGTCGGGTTCACCGCTGATCTCGAGGATCACCCAGCCCGTGCGATCCCGCACGTCGGCGCGACGGATGTTGCACACCACGTCGTGCTCGGTGGAGAGCCGGTGAACCACGGGCTCGCGCACGAGGGTTTCGGGAAATGTCAGTCGGACGCGGATGCTGGCCATAAGAGTGTCTGCCTCGGCAGAGGCGGGAATATACTCGTGCGATGGCTCACGGACCGCTATCCCGTTTTACTTCCGCGCTGAGGCGCGATCTTGATACCGCGCAGGAGCGCGACCCGGCGGCACGCAGTGACGTTGAGATGGTGCTCACCTACCCCGGGCTGCATGCGATTTGGTTGCACCGTGCCGCGCACGGGCTGCACACGCGCAACCTGCGGCTGACGGCCAGGATGGTCAGCCAGTTCTCGCGTTTCGTCACGGGCATTGAGATCCACCCCGGCGCCACGATCGGCCCCGGCTTTTTCATTGACCACGGAATGGGCGTGGTCATCGGTGAGACGACCGAGATCGGCGAGGACGTAACGATCTATCAGGGCGTCACGCTTGGCGGCACCGGCAAGCACGGGGGCAAGCGACACCCAACCGTGCGTGACGGCGTCACGGTGGGCGCCGGGGCATCGGTGCTCGGTCCGCTCGAAGTGGGCGAGGGGGCGAAGATCGGCGCCGGCTCCATCGTGGTGAAGGACGTTCCCGCCAATTCGACCGTGGTGGGCAACCCGGGCAAGCCCGTCATTATCGATGGTGAGCGGGTGGACCCCGAGAAGCTGCACCACCCCGATCTGGATCACACCCGTCTGCCCGACCCCGTGGCCGAGGCGCTGGATTGCCTCATGCAGCGGGTTGAGGAACTCGAGGGCGAGATCGCCGCACTTCGGGCGGGCGTGGATCCCCCATCAAAGCGCGATGATGCGGACTGCCGCGATCAGGTGCGCGACCGCATTCAGGAGGCCCGTTCGGCCTCCGCCGACGCGGCGTAGCAACGGCCCCAGCGGCCTTTGGGCCGTCCGTTTGCGGCGCTACATTCCTTTGGTGAGCACCGACCTTCTCACGGGCCTCAACCCACCACAGCGCGAGGCCGTGCTGCATGGAGATGGCCCGCTGCTGGTGCTCGCCGGAGCAGGGTCGGGCAAGACGCGGGTGATCACCCATCGCATCGCGCACCTCGTGCGCGAGCGGGGCGTGCCCGTCAGTCAGATCCTCGCAATCACGTTCACCAACAAGGCTGCCGGGGAGATGCGTGACCGCATCCGCGACCTGGTGGGCCCCGAGGCGCGCGGGCTGTGGGCGTCCACGTTCCATTCGGCGTGCGCACGCATTCTGCGCATCGAGCACCAGGCCGCAGGGTATGCGCGCTCGTTCACCATCTACGACGACGGCGACCAACAGCGACTGATGCGGCATGTCATCGCCGACGAGGGGCTCGACCCCAAGCGCACCACACCGCGCGGGGTGCTCGGCGCCATCTCGTCCGCCAAGAACGAGTTGAAGGGCCCCGGTGATGTGGAGGACGACGCCGCGGGCGACTACGCCGCTGAGGTGGTGGCCAGGCTCTACCGTCGCTATCAGGACCGCCTGGCGGCCAATCAGGCTATGGACTTCGACGATCTGCTCATGGTCACCGTGCAGATGCTGCGTCGCGACGTGGTGGTGCGCGAACGGTGGCAGCGGCGCTTCCGGCACATCCTCGTAGACGAGTATCAGGACACCAACCACGCCCAGTACTGGCTCGTGCGCATCCTCGCCGAGCCCGAGCGCAACGTGATGGTGGTGGGTGACGACGACCAGGGCATTTACTCGTGGCGCGGCGCTGACATTCGCAACATCCTCGAGTTCAAGGCGGATTACCCCGACGCCGTCACCATTCCGCTTGAGCAGAACTACCGCTCGAGCAAGACCATCCTCGCCGCGGCGAACGCCGTGGTGTCGCGTAACACCGGCCGCCACCCCAAGGTGTTGTGGACCGACCGGGAGGCGGGTGAGGATGTCGTCATCGCGTCGTCGGCGGATGAGTATGAGGAAGCCCGCATGGTGCTGCGCGAGATCGGGCGAGCGGGTGCCGAGGGGTATGCGCTCGACGACATCGCGGTCTTCTACCGCACCCATGCCCAAAGCCGTGTGATCGAGGACCAACTGGTACGCCAAGGGGTCCAGTATCAGGTGCTCGGTGGCCCGCGTTTCTACGAGCGCGCCGAGGTGAAGGACCTCATGGCGTATCTGCGGGTGGTGGCCAATCCCGCCGACCGCGAGGCCTTCACCCGCGCGGCGGGCAGCCCCAAGCGTGGGCTCGGCCCGGTGGCGCTGGCCAAGGTGGCGTCGGCCGCCGATGCACAGGGCGCAACCATGGATGCCATCGCTCGTCAGCCCGATCTCGTCCCGGGACTCAACGCTTCGCAGCGCGCTGGGCTGTCGGAACTGGGTGCCCTGTTCGAGCGGCTTCGGCACATGGATGCCACGGGGTCGCCGCCGGGGCGCGTGATGGACTCAGCCATCGAGGAATCAGGAATCCGCGAGGCGCTCTTGGCAGACGGTCCGATTGAGGGGGGCGTGGGACGGCTGGAGAACCTGCAGGAACTGGTCGGTGTGGCCGTGGAGTACGCGGCGCGCGCAGAGGAGCCCACGTTGGGGGGTTTTCTTGAGGAGGTTGCTCTGGTGTCCGCCGTGGACGAGGCGGACGACGACGGGGGTCGAGTTACCCTCATGACCGTGCACAACGCCAAGGGTCTCGAATACGACATTGTCATGGTCACCGGGCTCGAGGAGGGGCTGTTCCCCCACGCGCGGTCAATTGACGACCCGGATGGGCTCGAGGAGGAGCGCAGGCTCTGTTATGTCGCGCTTACCCGTGCCCGCAAGCGCCTCATTCTGTCCCACGCCGACGCGCGTACGCTGCGCGGCAACCGCATGTACTCCATCCCATCGCGCTTCATTGACGAGATCCCCATCGAGGCCACGGGTCGGCCGGAGCCTGTCGTGTCGTCGTTGATGGCGGGCGGCGGCGGAGCTAGGGGCAGGGGCGACACGCAGTTCGTGGTGCCCTCGTTCGACGTGGGCGACGCGGTGGTGCACGAGTCATTCGGTGAGGGCGTGATCATCGGTGTGCAACAGCGTGGGCGCCTCATCCAGGTGCGGTTTGACGACAAGGAGCGATTGCTGATGGCCGACATGGCACCAATGCGGAGACGAGCCGGATGAGCGCGAAGATCATTGACGGGCGCGATGCCGCCCGACGTGTGCGGGAGCGTGTGGCCGAGGGATGCGCCGCATTCGAGGCCCGGCACGGTCGCAAGCCCGGTCTGGTGGGAATCCAAGTGGGAGACGACCCCGCCAGCGAGATCTACCAGCGCAACAAGGCGCAGCAGGCAGAGGAGTGCGGCATGTTGGTGCAGCGCCTCAAGCTGCCGGCCGGCACGACGCAGGCCGAGATGGATGCACTGCTCGACCGGCTGGACGCCGACGATGCCGTAGACGGCATGCTCGTGCAGCTGCCCGTGCCCGAGCCGCTGGCCGAGCCCGCGATTGCCGCGCGTATCTCGCCAGCCAAGGATGTGGACGGGTTCTCCCCGATTAACATCGGCCACCTCGTGCGGGGCGAGTCAGGCCCGCGCCCGTGCACGCCCAGCGGGGTGATGTGGCTGCTCGACGATGCCGGCATCCACCTCGAGGGGGCCAACGTGGTGGTGGTGGGGCGCTCGGTGATTGTGGGCAAGCCGCAGGCGCTGATGCTGCTCGAGCGCAATGCCACCGTGACCATCGCGCACTCGCGCACTCGTGATCTGCCCGCCGTCTGCCGCCAGGCTGACGTGCTCGTGGTGGCGGTGGGTCGCGCCGAGATGGTGAAGGCCGACTGGGTGAAACCGGGCGCCACTGTCATTGATATAGGTATGAACCGACTGGACGATCGTCTGTGCGGCGACGTGGCCTATGACGAGGTCGCAGAGGTCGCGGGTGCCATCACTCCCGTTCCGGGGGGCGTGGGACCCATGACGATCGCTTTTCTACTGGCCAATACCCTCCAAGCCGCTGAGCGGCGCATGGGGGACGAACCGACAAAGGGAATCATCACGTGAAGATCGCAATCTTCGGCGGCACCGGCGACCTCGGTCGCGGGCTCGCCATCACCTTCGCTGCCGCTGGCCACGACATCATCGTGGGCTCGCGCAGCCAGGAGCGCGCCGATCAGGCCGCCGACGGCCTGCGCGAGGCGTACCCGGAGGGCAACTTCGTGCCCATGGAGAACGCCGCTGCTGCTGCTGCGGGCGACATGGCCGTGCTCTCGATCCCCTACGAGGGAATCGCGCAGACCATTCCGCCATTGGCCGCGCCGCTTGCGGGCAAGGTGCTCGTCACAGTTGTCAACGCGCTGAAGTTTGGCAAGAGCGGCGCGATGGCGGTGCTCGACCTTCCGGCTGCCTCGTGTGCTCACCAGATCCAGGACCTTGCACCGGAGGCCAAGGTCGTGGTGGCCTACAACAACCTGCCGGCGGCCGCCTTGCAGGCACGCCACCGTATTGAGGGCGATGTGTTGGTGTGCGGCAAGAGCAAGGCAGCCCGTGAGGCCGTGGTGGAGCTGACCAAGAACATCCCGGGGTGCCGTGGTCTGGATGCCGGTCCGTTGGCCAACGCCATCATCATCGAGGGGATGACCGCGATCATCGTCAACCTCAACAAGCGGTACGGCGGAGAGGCCTCGATCAACATCACCGGCCTGGAGAACGCGCCCGCGCGCGACTGACCGGGTGGGGTGGTCTCAACGTGGGGGCGGGCCGAGTGCCTGTTCCCACGTTGAGGGCATCACGCGTAGCCGAGTTCCTCGAGCCGCTCCTCGCCCATGCCTAGGTGATGCCCCAGTTCATGCAGCACGGTCACCCGCACCTGATGGCGCAGGTCGTCGGGCTGGGGAAAGTGCTCAAGCATCGGGTGCAGATAAATGGTGATGCGTGGCGGATGTGCCAGCGAGGGCATGGCACCTGCCGTGGTGGGCACACCCTCATACAACCCGTACAGCGCGCGTCCGGGCGCCCGATCCTCCACGAGGAGGGCCACGTCTGCGAGTGCAGATGCGAACGGCTCCGGGATGTCCAGAACGGCCTCATCCACTAGCGCCTCGAAGTATTCGTAAACCTCCATGGCGCGAGGCTAGTGCCCCCCGTGCTCCCATCCGAGGTGTGCGGGTGTCACGTCGCGACCCCGCACGACGGCGCTCACGCCGGGTGTTCCGGCGCGCAGCAGCCCAACCACCACGACATCGCGGGGCAGCGTCGCATTCGCAGGCATGGCCGCCAGCAGTTGGTAGTCCTCGCCACCCGTCGCGGCGAGCATGGCGGCATCTCTGCCCGCGGCCGCGGCCACCTGATCAACCCCCTCGGCACGCGGCACCGCGCTGAGGTTGATTTCCGCGTGCAGCCCTGAGGCGACACCGAGGCGCTGTGCGTCAATCAGAAGGCCGTCGGAGATGTCCATCATGGCGTGCGCGCCCGCATCGGCCAGACGATGCCCCTGTGCGATGAGGGGCGTGGGGCGGCGTTGTGCTGCGATCAGGGCGTCCGCCGTGGGTACCCCTGTGCCAAGCAGCGTGTCGTCCAACAGCATGAGCCCACAAGCAGCCGCGCCGAGCGGCCCGGTGATCACGAGCAGGTCCCCTGCGCGGCCACCCGATCGCAGCACCGGGGCGACACCGGAGCGTGTGTGGCCGGTGATGGACACCGCAAGGGTCAGCACCGGGGCCTCGGTGATGTCGCCCCCGACGATGGCCATACCATGGAGCATGGCGAGCTTTTCCATGGCCTCGTACATGGCGTCAACGTCGTCGGCGGACAGGTCCGGGGGCACGCCGAGACCCACGAGGGCGGCAACGGGGTCGGCGCCCATCGCGGCGATGTCGGACATGTTGACCGCCAGCGCCTTGTGTCCGATGTCGGCCGGGGAGTGGGTGGCGCGCCGCACGTGCACGCCATCCACCAGCATGTCGAGGGCCAACACTGTGCCATTGGCCAGCACCGCTGCGTCATCGCCCACACCTGTCACCACGCCGCCACGGATACCCACGCGCGCGGCGATGCGCTCGATCAGTTCGCGCTCATTGGCCACCGGCCGACCGTACCACCGGGGACCCGCCTCTCGGCTACAGTCGCCGCCGATGATCGACGACGCGACCGTCCGACACGTGGCCCGACTGGCCCGCCTGCGCTTGAGCGACGCCGAGGAGCAGGTGATGCGCGAGGAGCTCTCGGGCATCCTCGCGCACATTGACGCCATCCAGGCCATGGACCTCGACGGGGTGGAGCCCACCACTCACGTTGTCGAACTCGAGAATGTGCTGCGTGCCGACGTGCCGCGCCCGAGCCTGCCGCGCGATGAGGCCCTGCGTGAGGCGCGCAACACGGTGGATGGCGAGTTTGCCGTCCCGAGGATGGACTGATGAACCTGCGTGACCTTTCCGCGGTGCAGCAGATCGAGGAGATCCGTGCTGGCCGGGTGTCGTCACTCGATTTGGTGGACGCGCATCTGGCCGCCATCGCGCACGACGATGTGGAGGCATTTCTTGCTGTTGACGCCGACGGCGCACGCAGCCGCGCGCGCGCGATCGACGCCATGCCGGAGCGCCCGCCGCTGGCCGGTGTGCCCATCGCGGTCAAGGACGCGCTGTCCACCCGCGACATCGTCACCACGTCGGGATCAAAGATGCTCGAGGGGTTTCGCCCCGTCTACACCGCGACCTGTGTGGCGCGCCTCGAGGCCGCGGGCGCCGTGGTGGTGGGTAAGACGAACATGGATGAGTTCGCCATGGGCTCGTCCACCGAGAACTCGGCGTACAAGAACACGCTCAACCCATGGGATCACACACGCGTGCCCGGGGGATCATCCGGCGGGTCCGCCGCGGCGGTGAGCGCGCGACAGGTTCCGTGGTCGCTGGGGTCGGACACTGGCGGCTCCATCCGACAGCCCGCGGCTCTCTGCGGCATCGTCGGCATGAAGCCCACGTATGGCGCCATCTCGCGCTATGGCCTCATCGCGTTCGCGTCATCGCTCGATCAGGTGGGCCCCCTCGCCCGCACAGTTGCTGACGCGGCGCTGCTTCTGAAGTACGTGGTTGGCCATGACCCGATGGACTCAACGTCGCTGCACTGGCCCACGCCCATCGAGGTGCCCACGGCCACCGACCTCACGGGCCTGCGTATCGGGGTCGTTGAGGAGTTGATGGGGCAGGGCATTGACCCCGGCATCCGCGCGGTCGTTGATGACGCCCTCGTGCAGGCCGAGGGGCTCGGCGCGACGATCGTGCCGGTGAGCCTGCCGACGTCACTCAGCGGCTTGGCCACCTACTACGTGCTGGCCCCCGCCGAGTGTTCGGCCAACTTGGCCCGGTTCGATGGCATCCGGTACGGGCCGTCGGCTGATGCCGACACACTGCTCGACCAGTATGAGGTGACCCGGGGCACGCTCTTTGGGGCGGAGGTGAAGCGCCGCATCATGCTCGGTACCTTCGCGCTCGCATCGGGTTACTACGACCAGTACTACGGGCGCGCGCAGCGGGTGCGCACGCTCATCGTCCGCGAGTTCGCCCGCGCGTTCGCGCACGTGGATGTGTTGGCGTCACCGACGTCACCCACCGTTGCGTTCCCCATCGGTGACCGCACCGCTGATCCATATTCCATGTATTTGGCGGATGTCTGCACAATTCCGGCGAGCCTCGCCGGCTTGCCCGCGCTCTCGATCCCGTGCGGCATGGCAGAGGGCTTGCCCGTGGGTCTGCAACTTGCGGGGCCGGCGTTCAGCGAGAACCGGCTGCTGGACGTCGCTCACGCGCTGGAGCAGGCCATCGCCTTCGACACGCGACCCCCGGGGCTGCCGCAATGAGCGACCTCGAGCCCGTCATCGGTGTGGAGATCCACGTACAGCTGTCCACCCGCACCAAGATGTTCTGCGGCTGTGAGCCGTCGTTCGGCGATGCACCGAACACCCACACCTGTCCGGTGTGCCTCGCGCACCCCGGCGTGCTTCCCGTGGTCAACGAGGAGGCCATCCGGCGGGCCATCATCATCGGTCACGCGCTCGGCTGCGACATCGCCCCACGGTCTATCTTCCACCGAAAGAACTACTTCTACCCCGATCTGCCGAAGGCGTACCAAATCTCCCAGTTCGACATTCCCATCTGCGGACGGGGCTCGTTCACCGCGCTCCGTGAGGACGGGTCGGAGTTGGTGGTGGGTATCACCCGGGTGCATCTCGAAGAGGACGCCGCCAAGCTCACGCACGCTGGGGTGGGCGGTCGCCGAGTCGGCGCAGACGGATCCGTCGTGGATTTCAACCGCGGGGGCACGCCCCTTGTGGAGATCGTCACCGAACCCGACCTGCGCTCCGCCAGCGACACGGCCACGTTCCTGCGTCAGTTACGCCAGACGCTACTGTTCCTCGGGGTGAGCGACTGCAGCATGGAAGAGGGCTCCATGCGCGCCGACGCCAACGTGTCCGTGCGCCCCGTCGGCAGTCAGGCGCTGGGTGTGAAGACCGAGCTCAAGAACATGAACTCGTTCCGGTTCCTCGAGCGCGGGGTGGAGGCTGAGATCGCGCGCCAACGCGAGGTCATCGGCTCGGGCGGCGACATCACTCAGGAGACCGTTCACTACGAGCCCGACACCGGGCACATCACGTCGCTGCGGTCCAAGGAAGAGTCGCACGACTATCGGTACTTCCCCGAGCCCGACCTCGTGCCCGTGGTGCCGGACCGGGCGTGGGTGGATGAATTGCGGGCAAGCCTCCCCGAGTTGCCAATTCCGTTGCGCCGTCGCCTCGTCGGTGAGATGGGGCTCTCCGTCGAAGACGCCGAGGTCATCACGCAGTCGCCGCAGTTGGTGGCGTACTTCATGGACGCGGCGGGCCAGGCCGACCCCAAGCTCTGCGCCAACTGGATTCGCGGTGAACTGCGGGCGCAGCTTCGTGACATCGGGCAGGAGCCGTGGCAGTCGAAGGTCACCCCCACGCACATCGCCCAGATTGTGGGCCTCGTTGCCGATGGCACTGTGTCGGTGCCGGCTGCCAAGGAGGTGCTGGCCGGGGTGATCGAGACCGGCGACGATCCCGCAGCGCTCGTCCAGGCCAAGGGCCTCGCGCAGATCAGCGACGAGGGAGAGCTCGCCGCCATCATCGGCGCCATCGTGGATGCCCACCCCGAACAGGCTCAGCAATTGCGGGAGGGCCAGAACAAGGTCATCGGCTTCTTCGTGGGTCAGGCGATGAAGCAGAGCGGTGGCAGGGCGGACCCGCAGGCCGTTCAGCGCTTGGTTCGCAAGGTGGTTCTCGGGGAGTAGGGAAGTACCCCTCCGGCACAGTGCCGCGGTGGGGTATGCTCCCGCGCCGTGAACCAGCACACACTCTCCGTCCTCGTGGAGAACAAGCCCGGCGTGCTCTCGAGGGTCGCCGGAATGTTCACCCGACGTGGCTACAACATTGACTCCCTCGCGGTGAGTCCCACTGAGCACCCTGATCGGTCGCGTATGACCATCACCGTGGACGCCTCCCGCTTCCCCGTGGAGCAGATCACCAAGCAGCTCGACAAGCTGATCAACGTGATCAAGGTGCGCGATCTCGACCCCGCGAACATGGTCGCTTTCGAACTCGGCCTCTTCAAGGTGAGCACGGCACAGGCGCAGCGGGCCGAGGTGTTGGCCATCGTTGACATCTTCGAAGGGAAGATCGTTGACGTCACGCGCGACTCCATGATCATCCAGGCCACCGGCACAACCGGTGAACTCGAGAATCTCGAAGCGCTTCTGCGACACAACGGACTGATCGAGATGGTGCGGACCGGCGTCGTTGCCCTCGGGCGCGGCGAGAAGACCACATAGGTGAGAGGCGAAGCACACCCCACATGACGACTGACGCGATCAAGATGATCTACGACGACGACGCTGATCTTGGGCTGCTCGATGGCAAGACTGTTGCCGTCATCGGATATGGCAGTCAGGGTCATGCCCACGCACTCAACCTCAAGGAGAGTGGCGTGAACGTGGTGGTGGGGCTGCGCCCGGATTCGAAGTCTGTCGCCATCGCAACCGCGGCTGGCCTCGAGGTGCTTTCCCCACTCGAGGCCACCAGAAGGGGCGACCTCGTCATGGTGCTCGTGCCGGACGAGATCGCCGGCGACGTCTACGACGCTGAGATCCGGGATGGCCTCGAGGCCGGCAACATGCTGCTGTTCGCCCATGGCTTCGCCATTCGCTTCGACCAGGTCACGCCCCCCGAGGGCGTGGACGTGGCCATGGTGGCCCCCAAGGGTCCGGGACACCTCGTGCGCCGTCAGTACAGCGAGGGCAAGGGCGTCCCCGGTCTGTTGGCCGTTGAGGTGGACGCCACCGGCAACGCCGAGCCCCTCGCGCGCGCCTACGCCAAGGGCATCGGCTGCACGCGTGCCGGCGTCATCCCGACGACGTTCCGCGACGAGTGCGAGTCCGACCTCTTCGGCGAGCAGGTCGTGCTGTGTGGCGGTCTCACCGAGTTGGTGCGGGCCGGATTCGACACCCTCACCGAGGCCGGCTACGCGCCGGAGCTCGCGTACTTCGAGTGCCTCCACGAGGTGAAGCTGATTGTGGACCTGATGTACGAGAAGGGCATCGCCGGCATGCGGTACTCCATCTCGAACACCGCCGAATACGGCGACCTCACCCGCGGAACACGCATCATCACTGACGACACCCGGGCCGAGATGCGCAAGATCCTGGCCGAGATTCAGAGCGGTCAGTTCGCGAAGGAGTGGCTGGCCGAGAACAAGGCCGGCCGTCCCACGTTCAACGAGATCGAGCAGCGTCAGGCGAAGCACCCCATCGAGGTCGTCGGCAAGGAGCTGCGCGGCATGATGGACTGGATTGACACTGAGTTTTAGTGTCCCGAGTCATCAATTACATGGCAGTTCCCGGCTGCATCCCATCGCGATGCGGCGTCCTCGGCAGCCCCAATATGCCCGATATTGGGGATGATCCGCGTCCTTGCCTCGCGGGGGATTCGCTCGGTAACTGCATACGAACTTACGACTCGGGGCACTAGGTGACGACCCGACCGAGGATTCTCGTCACCGAAAAGATTGCCGACGGCGGCATTGATGTGCTCCAGAAGGTGGGAGACGTTGATGTCGAGCTCGAGTGGTCAAAGGACGAGCTCGCAGAGAACATCGCTTCGTACGACGCTCTGGTGGTGCGCAGCGCCACCAAGGTGACCGCTGACCTCATTGCCCGAGCAGCGAATCTGCGTGTGGTGGGCCGTGCCGGCACGGGTGTGGACAACGTTGACGTGGTCGCGGCCACCGCGCGCGGCATCGTCGTGGTCAACGCCGCGGGTTCCAACGCGGTGTCCGCCGCCGAGCACGCCATCGCCCTGATGCTCGCGCAGGCCCGCAATATCCCCCAGGCCCACGCGGCGCTGGTGCAGGGTCGCTGGGAGCGGTCCCGCTTCGGCGGCATTGAGGTCACCGGGAAGACCCTCGGCATCATCGGGTTTGGCAACATCGGCCAGCTCGTGGCCGAGCGGGCGCAGGGCCTCGCGATGCAGGTCATCGCGTATGACCCCTTCGTGGCGGACACCCGCTACCGGGAGATGGGCATCGAGAAGGCGGATTCACTCGACGACATCTACGCGGCCGCGGACTTCATCACCTTGCACCTCGCCTCAACGCCAGAGACCAAGGGTTTTTTGAACGCAGCGGCGTTTGCGAAGATGAAAGACGGCGTGCGCATCATCAACGATGCCCGCGGCGACCTGATCATCGAGGCGGATCTGGTTGCGGCCATCGAGGCCGGGAAGGTCGCCGGCGCCGCGATTGACGTGTTCCCCGAGGAGCCCGCGACCGAGAGCCCCTATTTCGGCGTCGAGGGCATTGTCGTCACCCCGCACCTTGGGGCCTCCACCGCCGAGGCGCAGGACCGCGCCGGCGTGGCGTGCGCCCAGCAGGTGGTGGCCGCCCTCACCGGCGGCGGCGTGACCAGCGCGGTGAATATCCCCGTCGTCTCCGCGGAGACGATGTCCCAGATCGGCCCGTTCCTGCCTCTGGCAGGGCATCTCGGGCGTCTGGCGGCCGGGCTTGCAGGTGGCATCAAGGAGCGCATCGAGGTGACGTGCGAGGGTGCCATCGCCGACCATGACACCCGCCTGTTGGTGGCGGCGGTTCTCGCCGGGGCCCTTTCCGGGCACACGGTCGAAATGGTCAACATGGTCAACGCGCAGGACCGGGCCCGTGAGCGCGGCATCGAGTGGAGCGAGTCCACATCGTCAACAGCGCGCGACTACACCAGCCGCCTCAAGGTGGCCATTGGCGATGTCTCGGTCGCCGGCACGACGGTGGGGCAGACGGATCGCCCGCGCCTCGTGGAGGCCCTCGGACAGCCCATCGAGCTGGAACTGGCCCGCAATGTCGGCATCCTTCGCTACCGCGATGAGCCCGGCAAGATTGGCATGGTCGGTACGGCGATCGCCGCGGAGGGCATCAACATCGCGTCGATGGCCGTCGGCCGCAGTTTGGATGGGCTGGCCACGATGGGCGTCACGGTGGACACGCCGGTGCCCGAGGCTGCGCAGGAGCACATCGCCGAGAGCTGCGATGCCAGCGCTTGGTTCGTCACGCTCGACCTCTAATCGCCGCTCGGGCATTGCCCGTACCTCCGTATGGCGCTATCTTGCGCCGTGATGAGCGCCACCGCGAAAATCACCCTCCTGGCGAGTCGCGGCCTGCTGGGCGCCCTTCTGCTCCTCCCCCGGTAGGGGGAGCGAACCGACACCCATGCCGGGAAGCGCCCGGCACAAGGATCAGTCCACACGAGTCAGGAGGAAGCCCCCGTGCCGGTCGACGACGCCAGCCGTGACGACGCCAAGCGCGTCAAGTTTTTCGATACGACCCTTCGCGACGGGGAGCAATCTCCGCGCATTCACCTGAATCTCCGCGAGAAGGTGGAAATCGCGCATCAACTCGCGCGACTTGGTGTTGACGTCATCGAGGCCGGCTTCCCCATCTCCTCACCGGGCGACTTGTTGGGTGTCCAGGCCGTGGCGCGCGAGGTGCAGGGGCCAACGATCGCCGCGCTTGCCCGCGCCAATGAGAAGGACATCGCGGTGGCCTGGGAGGGCGTGCGGGATGCCGGTAGGCCTCGCATCCACACCTTCATTGCCACGTCTGACATCCACATGACGCACAAGTTGCGGATGGACCGCGCAACCGTGCTTGCCACCGCCGCCGATGCGGTGCGGCAGGCGTGCGGTCTGTGTGCCGACGTCGAGTTCTCGTGCGAGGACGCCACTCGCTCGGACCCGGCATTCGTCGCCGAGGTCGTGAGCGCGGCCATCTGCGAGGGCGCTCGCACCATCAACATCCCCGACACCGTCGGGTACACGATGCCGACGGAGTTCCAGCGCTTCCTCAGCGAGTTGTACGAGCGGGTTCCCGCGCTTGAGACTGTCACGCTGTCGGTGCACTGCCACAACGATCTCGGCCTCGCCGTCGCCAACTCCCTGGCCGGTATGGAGGTTGGCGCGCGGCAGGTGGAGGTGTGCGTCAATGGCATCGGCGAGCGGGCGGGAAACGCGAGTCTCGAGGAGATGGCGATGATCCTGCGTACGCGGGCCGAAGACCTCGGCGGGCTGTGGTCGGGCATCGACACGCCCGAGATCATGCGTGCCAGCCGTCTGGTGAGCCGCCTCACCGGGTACGAGATTCAGCCGAACAAGGCGATCGTGGGCCGAAACGCATTCGCGCACGAGGCGGGCATCCATCAACACGGGGTGCTGGCGAACCCGCTCACGTACGAGATCATGGACGCGCAGAGCGTGGGGCTCATGCACAGCGAGTTGGTCCTCGGAAAGCATTCGGGGCGCCACGCCCTGCGACAGGCCCTCATCGACTTGGGATACGAACTCGACAAGCCCGAACTCGACGAGGTGTTCACCCGCTTCAAGGAAGTGGCCGACCGCAAGGGCGAGCTCACCGCGATGGACCTTGAGGCCCTCATGGGCGACGAGATGCGTACGGACCACGAGCATTCGTTCGACCTGCGCGAGATCGCGTTCTCTGGCGCATCGGGTGCCGATGCGACCGCGCACGTGGTGGTGCAGGGTGCCGATGGTGGGCAGTACGCGGGCGACGGCACGGGGGATGGCCCGGTCGCAGCGCTCATGGCTGCGATTGACGCCGCGGTGGGTTCGTCTGGGAGGTTGCTGGAGTACTCAGTGTCCGCGGTCACCGCGGGCCCCGACGCTCTGGGTGAGGCCCGCGTGCTGTGCGAGATCAACGGGCGCCAATTCACGGGCCAGGGCGTGTCGCCCGACGTCCTCGAGGCGTCTGCCATCGCGTACCTCCGGGCGGTCACGGCCAGCACCAACGCGGCAGCGGAGCGGATGGCCGACAGCGGCGTGTAACCGGGTTGCATTGACAGGTACCGACGAGGGGAATTGCAGTGGGGACGACGCTCTTTCAGAAGGTGTGGGACCTCCATGAGGTGGTGCCCGAGGGCCCGGACGGGCCCGCAATCATCTACGTGGACCTGCACCTCGTCCACGAGGTCACCTCAGCGCAGGCGTTTGACGGCCTGCGCCTGTCCGGTCGCGGCGTACGTCGCCCGGACCGCACGCTGGCCACGGTCGACCACAACGTCCCCACCATCGGGCGCGAACGGGGCATCGAGGATGAGCTGTCACGCATTCAGGTGGAGACGCTCGAGCGGAACACGAAGGAGTTCGGCATCCCGGTATTCTCTCTCCACTCACCCCGTCAGGGCATCGTGCATGTCATCGGCCCGGAACTGGGATTCACCCAGCCCGGCATGACGATCGTGTGCGGCGACAGCCATACCTCCACGCACGGTGCCTTCGGCGCCCTTGCGTTCGGCATCGGCACCTCTGAGGTCGAGCACGTACTTGCGACTCAGACGTTGCCGCAGGGCCTGCCCAAGACCATGTGTATCCGGTTTGAGGGTGAGATGGGCACCGGTGTGGTGGCGAAGGATCTCATCCTCGGTGCCATCGGCCAGATGGGTGTCTCCGGGGCCCAGGGGCACGTGGTGGAATATGCGGGTGCTGCGATCAGGGGGCTCTCAATGGAGGGCCGCATGACCGTGTGCAACATGTCCATCGAGGGCGGCGCGCGGGCAGGAATGGTGGCGCCCGACGACACGACGTTCGCGTATGTGGAGGGCCGCATGGCCGCACCGAGCGACTTCAACGCCGCGGTCGAGCAGTGGCGCCTGCTCCACAGCGACGCCGACGCCACCTTCGATCGCGAGATGGTGGTGGATGTTGCGTCGCTCGCCCCGCAGGTGACCTGGGGCACGACTCCCGCCATGGTGGCGCCCATCACCGGTCGCGTCCCCACGCCCGATCAGTACGACGACCCGTCCGATCAGGAGGCCGTGCGTCGGTCGCTCGAGTACATGGGCCTCAACGGTGGCGAGGCGATGCAGGACATCGCCATTGACACGGTCTTCCTCGGGTCATGCACAAACGGGCGTATCGAGGACCTGCGGGCCGCTGCGGCGGTGATACAGGGCAACAAGGTGAAGGACGGCATCCGCGCGATGGTCGTTCCTGGATCCATGGCCGTGAAGGCGCAGGCCGAGGCGGAGGGGCTCGATCGCCTGTTTCGCGAGTCCGGGTTCGAGTGGCGTGATGCGGGGTGCTCGATGTGCTTGGCCATGAACCCGGACACCCTCGTCGAGGGCGAGCGCTGCGCATCTACCAGCAACCGCAATTTCGAGGGTCGCCAGGGTAAGGGTGGCCGTACGCATCTCGTGAGCCCAGCGATGGCCGCCGCCGCGGCGATCGCCGGCCACCTCGTGGACGTCCGCGACTTCGGGGGGAGCGCCGCATGAAGCCCATCCAGATCGTGACGTCGAAGGTGGCTCCGATGGACCGGGCCAACGTTGACACCGACCAGATCATCCCGAAACAGTTTTTGAAGCGCGTGGAGCGCACCGGATTCGGTGAGTTCCTCTTTTACGACTGGCGGCACGAGGATTTCTACTTGCTCGATCGTCCGCAGTACGCCGGGGCGCGCATCCTCGTGGCCGGCCGCAACTTCGGGTGCGGGTCGTCGCGCGAGCACGCTCCCTGGGCACTTCAGGACTTCGGGTTCGATGTGGTCATCGCGCCATCATTCGCCGATATCTTCCACACCAACTGCACGAAGATCGGCATGCTGCCGATCGTCCTGCCCGAGGATGACGTGCGCGATCTCATCGCGCAGGTGCTCGCCGCGCCCGGTGTCGAGGCCACCGCGGATCTCGAGGAGTGCGCAGTGCAGTTGCCCAATGGGCGACAGGTGGCGTTCCGCATTGAGGACTCCATCCGCGACCGGCTGCTCAATGGGTGGGACGACATCAGCCTGACGCTCCTCAAAGAGGAGGCCATCACCGCCTACGAGGCCGATGGCGAGCGCGATGGCCCGGTCACGAGCATCCTGCTGTGATCTTCGACGAATTCCAACTGGAGAGCTGATGCGCGAGGTCAAGGTCATACTGCTGCCCGGCGACGGGATCGGACCCGAGGTTGTCGGCGAGGCCCGGCGTCTCGTGGACCATGTGGCGTCGATGGATGGCATCCGGGTGATGTGGCAGTCCTACGCGGTCGGCGGCTGCGCCATTGACACGTATGGCCAACCGCTTCCGGACGGCGTGATGGAGGCCTGCAAGGCGTCCGACGCCGTGTTGCTCGGCGCCGTCGGGGGTCCGAAGTGGGACACCACCGACCCCGACGCCCCGCGACCCGAGCAGGCGCTCCTCGCGCTGCGTGCGGGTCTTGGTCTGTTCGCCAACCTCCGTCCGGTCAAGCCGATCGCGTCGCTGTACCACGCGAGTCCGCTTCGCACCGAGCGCATTGAGGGCACCGACATGCTCGTGGTTCGCGAGCTGACGGGTGGCATCTACTTCGGTAAGAGCGGCCGCGACGGCGACGTGGCCTACGACACGTGCACATACAGCCGTGACGAGATCCGCCGGGTCGCGGAAGTCGCCTTCGAGTCGGCCATCGCGCGCCGCGGCAAGGTGACGTCGGTGGACAAGGCGAACGTGCTGGAGAGTTCGCGCCTGTGGCGCGACGAGGTCAACCGCGTGGCCACCGAGCATCCGGACGTCGTGTTGGAGCACATGCTCGTGGACAACGCGGCGATGCAGTTGATCAATCGCCCGGCCGACTTCGACGTCATCGTCACCGAGAACCTCTTCGGGGACATTCTCTCCGATGAGGCCGCGATGATCTCCGGGTCCATCGGCCTGCTGCCATCGGCGAGCCTTGGTGGCCATGGCCCGGGCCTGTACGAGCCCGTGCATGGATCCGCACCCGACATCACCGGCCAGGGCATCGCAAATCCCATTGCCGCGTGCTTGTCGGCGGCGATGATGCTGCGGTATTCGCTGGATGCTCCGCGTGGCGCGGAAAGCATCGAGAATGCGGTGAACACCGTGCTTGGCATGGGCCATGCCACGCGTGATCTGGGTGGCACCGTGTCCACTCATGAGATGGGTGAACTGCTCATGTCTGCCGCCGGCTAGCGGCAGCTAGACTCATCCGACCGCCGGGCTCACCGGCGGCACACGCGACTGGGAGGGCATCGAGGGATGCAGGAATCCGAGAAGATCTGGATGAACGGGTCGCTCGTGGACTGGCATGACGCCACGATTCACGTGCTCTCGCATGGCCTGCACTACGGCTCGTCCGTCTTCGAGGGCATCCGCGCCTACGACGCCGAGCAGGGCACCGCGGTGTTCCGCCTTGATGATCATTTGGCGCGGCTTGAGCGCTCGGCCGCGCAGTACTACATGGACCTGCCGTTCTCGCGCGAACAACTGCGCGAGGCCGTGCACGCGGTGATCACCAGTAACTCGCTGGGTGCCTGCTACATCCGGCCCATCGCCCTGCGCGGGTACGGCGTGATGGGACTCTTCCCGCTGGATGCCCCCGTGGACGTGAGCATCGCCGCGTGGGTGTGGGCTGCGTATCTGGGTGAGGACGGCGTGAAGCACGGAATCAGGGCGAAGATCTCCAGCTGGCGCCGCATCGGCAACAACACCATGCCCGCCACCGCGAAGGCCGGCGGGCAGTACCTCAATTCGATTCTGGCGAAGATCGAGACCCAGAAGGCGGGGTACGGCGAGGCCATCCTGCTCAACGAGGCCGGCCTGGTGGCCGACGGCTCGGGCGAGAATATCTTCGTGGTCAAGAACGGCACCATCTCCACGCCCCCGGTGTCGTCGTCAATCCTCGAGGGCATCACCCGAAACTCCATCATGGAGATCGCAAGCGTCGCCGGATATCCGGTTGTGGAGCGTGATCTTGCCCGCGCCGAGCTGTACTTTGCGGATGAGATATTCCTTACCGGTACGGCGGCCGAGGTGTGTCCGATCCGCGAGGTGGACGATCACGTGGTGGGCGAGCCCGGGCCGATCACCCGTGATCTGCAGGCGCGGTTCGACGCAGTCATCCACGGTCGCGACCCCCAATTCGCGCATTGGCTTGACTACGTCACGGTGCGAACACCGGCGGGATGATGGAGCGCATCCTCATCTACGACACCACCCTTCGCGACGGGATGCAGCGCGAGGGCATGAGCCTGTCGGTGGGCGAGCAGTTTCAGGTGTGCAAGCGGCTGGCCGCCCTCGGCGTTGACGTGATCGAGGCCGGCTTCCCATCGTCCAACCCCAAGGACTCCGCGCTGTTCGACATGCTCGAGGCCGAGGATCTGGGCGCCACCCGCGTGGCCGCGTTCGGTATGACGTGCAGGCGCGATACCCCACCTGATCAGGATCCCAGCCTGCGGATCATGGTTGAGACCTTCGCGCCGGTGGCCACCATCGTGGGTAAGACGTGGGATCTGCACCTGAAGAAGGTCACCAAGGTGTCTCGCGAGGAGAACCTGCGAATGATCGGCGAGTCGGTGGCGTTCCTGCGGGCAGAGGGGAAGGACGTCTTCTATGACGCCGAGCACTTCTTCGACGCCTATCGCGAGGCCCCCGACTATGCGACCGAGTGCCTGAGGACCGCGCACGGCGCGGGCGCGTCGTGGGTCATCCTGTGCGATACGAACGGCGCCACGATGCCCATGGAGGTGGAGCGCATCACCGCTGAGGTGCATGCTGCCCTGCCGGATGCCGCACTCGGGATCCACACCCACAATGACGCCGAGTGCGCCGTGGCCAACTCACTCGTGGCCGTGCAGCAGGGCGCCCGTCAGGTGCAGGGCACGCTCAACGGCTGGGGCGAGCGCTGCGGCAACGCCAACCTCATCTCGGTCATCCCCTCGCTTGTCCTCAAGATGGGGTTCGACGTACTGCGCGCAGGTGGGCTCGAAGAGCTCACGATGCTGTCGCACTGGGCCGCCGAGACCGCCAACCTGCCGCCCGACGCCTGGGCGCCTTACGTGGGTGTCAACGCCTTCGCGCACAAGGGTGGCATGCACGTGGCCGGAATGGTCACCGATCCGCGCACCTTCGAGCACATTGATCCGGCCGTGGTGGGCAACGAGCGCGGGATGAAGGTGAGCGAGCTCT
>Ga0105052_10002118_pt1 | contig 24870 bp, 23 predicted proteins | sample FRY03_FD_78094 | JGI IMG/M metagenome (GOLD analysis project Ga0105052, IMG submission 78094) | Freshwater microbial communities from Lake Fryxell liftoff mats and glacier meltwater in Antarctica - FRY-03 | ecosystem: Environmental > Aquatic > Freshwater > Ice > Glacier meltwater ... | reverse complement strand
TCACTCATAACTTATATTTTTTTTTCAAAATTCCTTTTTTATCATAAAACTAGAAATGACGCTTATCAATTTCACATAATGACATTCGTCATATTAATCGCTTTGAAATTGAAAACAATTGTTAATAAATAATAATACATGGCATTATACATTAGACAACTTTTAACATCAAATTTATATCTTTGAAAGATGTTAAAAAAAACACTGTCTTTAGCACTACTTTTGCTCATATTATTTTTTTCGAATAGTTGTGATCAATTGCCATCCAGAAAAAAAAGAACAGAACATACTGAACCTAACAATACATATTTCCCTTTATTTCCCTCACCAGATAAAAAATTCATCAAAAAGAAACGTAAAATTGCTAGCAATTTTTTTGACAGAGAATTAGGCGATAAAAAATTTAACGGACAATTTATAGTCGCTAAAAACGGTAAGGTTTTTTTTGAAAAAGTAAAAGGATATTCAAATTACAAGGAAAAAATTAAAATCACCAAGAACACTCCTCTTCATCTTGCATCGATCAGTAAAGTAGCAACCAGCATTGCCATACTTCGATTATTTGATCAAGACAAATTATACCTTGATGAGGATATTCGCAATTACCTACCTGAAATCCCATACGAAGGAATATCTATTAGAATGCTTTTAAATCATAGAAGTGGACTTCCCTATTATGGTTATTTCACTTACGGTATATGGCCATTTAGTAAAACCATGACTAATAAAGACGTCCTTTTACTATTAAAAAAACATAAATTCCCTCTTAACTTTAAGCCAAATCATCATTTTGCTTATTGCAACACTAATTTTGCATTATTAGCTTTGATTGTTGAAAAAATCACAAATAAACGCTTCCCAGACGCGATGAAAGATCTTGTTTTTAACCCTTTAGAAATGAATGATTCTTTCATTTTAGATTACAATCAAAATAGAGATAGTATTTCTCAATCCTACAACCAAGGTATGTCTATCTATCCTTTTGATTATTTAGATGCTATTTATGGTGACAAAAACATGTACAGCACAGCTCTCGATTTACTAAACATGGACAAAGGCACTTATTCAGAAAAATTTCTTTCCAAAAAAGCAATTGAACAAATGTTTAAAGGATACAGTTATGAAAACAAAGGTTCAAGAAACTATGGATTAGGAATTAGAATGGTAGAAGAAAAAAACAAAACACCTTATTTCTATCATACAGGCTGGTGGCATGGAAACACTACTTGCTATGCTTCCTTAAGAAAAGATACCGTCTGTATTGTAGCTCTATCTAATGTGTTTGACAGAAGAGTTTACCGAATCAATTTATTAAGTCCTCATTTTGGGAATTACCCTTTTCAAATTGAGGAGGAGTAAAATAAACTATTCTTTTACAACCTTTAAAAACCTACTTACCCTTCTTAAAGTAAAAACACAAGCAATTAAAACAACAACAATAACGTAACCTAAAATATCATAATGCTCTAGAGGACTATAACTATCTTTCTGCACTACAATCATACCACCAATAGCAGCAGCTATACCTCCTGACATTTGCTGTAAAGAAGAATTTATACTCATAAAAGCACCTCTATCATGTACACTTGGTAAAGCAGAAACCAAAGCGACAGATGGAACCATTCTCGACATTACCCCAATCATCATAAAAACATTTAAAACAACTATATAAACAAAGGGAACAGGTGTTAAATTAGTATACACTAAAACCACTAATCCCATCCAAATTGAGGCAATAGTAAATAATTTAAACTTATCTATCTTATCACTCAAAACGCCTATAAATGGCATTATAAACAAAGTACTAACACCTGCAATCATAAATAAAAATGGTAATTGCTCATTTGTTACTTTTAAGTTATTAATTGCAAATGAGCTTCCCCAAGGCATAATCATAAACCCACCCAGCGACATTAAAGCTGTAGCCATAAAACCTACTCTATATTTTCGTTGTGCAATTGTATGTATTAAATGGCGAAACGCACTTTTTTCTTGTCCTAAACCAAGGTGAGCAACTATAGGTTTCATTTTCAAAAAAGCAACCATCCATATTAATGAAGCCAGTCCAACAATCATGAAAAATGGAGATTGCCAACCCCAATGATTTGCCATATATAAACTTATAGGAATACCTAAAACTTGACTAGCTCCAAATCCCATCTGTAAAAACCCCATTACCCTTCCTCTTTGTTCCAAAGGAAATAAATCGGACACTATAGCCATTGAAATAGAACCGATTACTCCACCAAACAAACCTGTAAAAATTCTCGCTAAAATCAACAAAGGATAAGTAGATGCTAAACCACAAAAAAGTGTACCAACTATAAAGCCTACATAAAAGAATAATAATAATTTTTTACGATCAAAACTATCTGCAAATCCCGCTGTTAAAAGCCCTGAAACTCCGGCACTAAATGCATAAGAGAAGACCGCTATTCCAAATTGAGTTGTCGTCAAATTCATCGATTTCATAAGAATATCACCTAGAGGAGACATCACCATAAAATCCAAAACCACAGTAAACTGTGTCAATGCTAAAAGAGTAATAATTACTTTTTGATAAGCTGTAAACTTAATTCTTTTTTTATTCTTTTCCATTTATCTATACCTATTAACCTGAGGGGTTATCGAAAAGAGTATCTTTCTAAATGTAAAAATAGAGAATAAAAAAAATAAAATGTTATTTAAACCGTTACTATTTAACTGTATTATCTGAATTAACAAGATTCTTTACACCATCAATAAAGCTATCCAACTTTTCAATAGTTACATGTTCCATTACAACAATTTTAAACCATAAAGGATTATGATGATTATCAGGCACTAAACCAAAACATTTCGTCAATTCATTATTCAAAAAATCACTTTTTATAGTTACGATGTTCGAACTTGGATTTCTATAAAAATCTACAGACAACTCCTTCAATTTTTCACATAAGTAATTCGTTCTATTCTGAAGAACAGACATTTTTTCACGCCATCCATTCGGACCATAAGCAGATAAAATCATCCAAATAGCAATAGCATTCGCACCAGACCTACTCCCTATTAACGTACAATCCTCACCTTCAACATAACTTGCTTCTTTCGTTGTAGCATATTGCATCAACCCTTTTCTAGCTAAGAAAATACCTGTACCATATGGAGCCTGAGCCATCTTATGAGCATCAAGTGTTACAGAGCTAACATCTGGATTAGAAAAAAACAATTCATTAGAATTAGTATTAATAAAAGGATAGTAAAACCCTCCATAAGCTCCATCTACGTGTAACTTATAACTTAACTTTTCCTTTTTCAAAACAGAAATATAATTCAAATTATCAACTGATCCGAACATCGTTGTCATCATATTCGCTACAACGATAAAATATTTTTTACCTTCTTTTTTTGCTTGCTGAACAGCATCTAACACATTTTCTTCAGATAGCTCTCTCGTATCAAAATCAACTCTAGCTTTGTAAATATCTATTGATAAAATATTCGATGCTTTTGCCATAGAGTAATGACTATCTTCACTACACAAAATCGCTATTTGATTCTGACGAGCTCCTTCTTCTCTCATGAAATAATTACGATACATCCAAATTGCCTGCATATTTGCCTCTGTTCCTCCAGATGCTACATAACCATCAAATTGTTCGCTCCCTCCTTTTAATATATCTTGAGAGCATATATCTATAACTTCGCGTTCGATTTCTTGCGTACCTGCAAAATAACTTTCTGAACTTCCTAAAGTATGACAACCAATATGATTAGGATTCGTTAATAAAGCATGTAAAAAAGGAGCTTCATTTAAATTAAACTTGTCCCTACTAAAAACTTTATCATCAAGATACGAAGCTGGTAAACCAATTATTGATTCTTGTTGATAATTTACATTCTTACTTAGAGCCTCGAAAATTTGACTTCTTATTTCTTCTTGACTTTTTTTAATCCAACTCATATAATTAAATTTGAAACAAAGATAGAAAAGTGAAATGATTTTTTATATGATAAACATCAGTCCATGATAGTATTGCCAAACTTAAAAAAAGATTTTTTCCAATTAATAAAAGATCAAAAAACTAACTATTCCCTTGAATATAAAGAGATGGTGTTAAACCTGTATGGCGTTTAAATGCAATATTAAAAGAAGATTTTGACTTAAAACCTACCATTTGACTTTGAGCTTCAATGGTGTAATTATTTTTCGCAAGTAAAATTTGTTTTGCATCCTCTATTCTATATTCATTTATAAAATGAACAAAACTTTTATTAAACTCTTGATTAATGACTTGAGAAAGGTATTTACTATTTGTATTCAACCTTTTAGCTAAAGTAAAAATATTTAAATTATGATCTAAATAAGGCTTTTCTTCAACCATTACATCTAATAAATCAGCTTTAATTTTATCGAAAATTTTAGCTTGAGCTTCTGATATGTTTTTGTCTTTTTGATAATCTGAATCACTAATATTCTTACCATCTAAAACTGAAATAGAATCTTGTTTCATTGCATTATGCCCTATGTAAATGATATAAACAAGAATTATTAAATTAAAGAAAATATTCGAAATCTCTCCATCAAAATAGTTGACAACAATTATACTAGCAATAAAAGTAACATATCCAATTATCAAAACTTTAACCCATGAAAGATCTACATCTTCAGAATATGAATAAGTCTCTTCAATTTTCTCTCTATGCCTTAAATATCCTTTTATAGATAGGTATATATAGTAAATGTTTTGAAGAATAAAAACGACCACTAGTGATAAGAATGCAACCTTAATCAAGATTGACATAAAAAATTGATTCTTAGTTAAGAAAAAAGCAATAAGGAGAACCAGAACTATTAAACTAACAATAATGCTTGGATAAAAATGCACTTTATCTTTTACTTTATCTTCTTGAGAAATTATTTTTTTAACATACAACCACATCAAAGGCGGTAATAATAAAACTGAAGATAAAATAAAAAAAACAATACTTAAATTTAAAATCTTAATATTTAAGCGAAAATCAATTATTAAAAAAAGTAGAACTATAAAAGACAAAACACTAATAAAAGTAGTAAAATACTTTGTCTCTATTGACTTATTCTTTTTAAGAGTTCCTATCTGAAAAGCATACAGAATACCTGAAGCAATAGCTAAAATACTAACAAGATGATTAACTGAAAAATTAAAATCTAACATAAAGTCAAACACTTAAATTAAGTACAATTACAACAGTATTACGTAAGTAAAATCTTATGGTTGTCTAAATTAATGAATTTCTATCTTATTTTTCACATTTTCTTCAGTAATTGCTAAATCCAACACTTCATCCATCGTTTTAACATAATGAAATGTCAAACCTTTAAGATATTCTTGCTTAATATCTTCGATATCACTTCTGTTTTTCTCACAAAGAATTATTTCTTTAATTTTTGCTCGCCTAGCGGCTAATATTTTCTCTTTAATTCCTCCTACTGGTAATACATCTCCTCTTAAAGTGATTTCACCAGTCAAAGCCAAACTTTTCTTAACTTTCTTTTGTAAAAACAAAGACGCTAAAGATGTTAACATCGTAATTCCAGCACTCGGTCCATCTTTTGGGGTAGCTCCTTCAGGAACATGAATATGAACATTGTAATTATCAAAGACAGCTTGGTCAATTCCAAAATTAGCAGAATGAGACTTCAAGTACTCGAGAGCAATAACAGCACTTTCTTTCATCACGTCACCTAAATTACCTGTTAAAGTAAGTTTACCCTTACCTCTAGTAATCGAGGACTCTATGAATAAAATATCTCCACCAATACTTGTCCATGCTAACCCTGTAACAACACCAGCAACTTCGTTGTTATCATATTCTGTCTTATCCCTTCCTTTACCTAGTATTTCTACTAATTCGTCATGCTTAATTTTAAGTTCATAAGGCTCTTCCATTGCAATCTGTCTTGCTCTGTTCCGGACAACTTTTGCAACTTTTTTATTTAAACCTCTGATCCCTGACTCACCAGTGTATTTTTCAATAATTAATTCAATCATTTTTGAATCGATTGCAAATTCTTTTTTAGAAATACCATGTTCTTTTAATTGATTTGGAATTAAGTGCTTCTTTGCTATTTCTATTTTCTCTTCAACCGTATACCCATTCACTTCAATAATTTCCATTCTATCAAGTAACGGAGCTGGTATTGTTGCTAAATTATTAGCAGTAGCAATGAACATGACTTTTGACAAATCATATTCTGTTTCTAAATAATTATCATAAAACTCGCTATTCTGTTCAGGATCTAATACTTCTAGCATTGCTGAAGAAGGGTCGCCATGATTACTTCTACCAAGCTTATCTATTTCATCTAAGACAAAAACAGGATTAGAAATTTCAGATTTTTTTATGTTTTGTATTACTCTACCTGGCATTGCGCCTATATACGTCTTTCTATGTCCCCTTATTTCTGACTCATCATGAAGCCCACCTAGCGACATTCTGATATATTTCCTTCCTAATGCTTCAGCAATCGATTTACCTAATGAAGTCTTACCTACTCCTGGAGGCCCATAAAAGCATAAAATCGGCGACTTCATATCACCTTTCAACTTTAAAACAGCAAGGTATTCTAAAATTCTTTTTTTAACATCCTCTAAACCATGATGATCTCTATCTAAAATTTTAGAAGCTCTCTTAAGATCTAAAATATCGTTTGAGTAAACTCCCCAGGGAAGCTCTAACAATAAATCTAAATAATTTAATTGTACAGAATATTCAGCACCTTGAGGATTCATTCTTTGAAAACGATCCAATTCTTTATAGAACAATTTAGAAACTTTATCAGACCACTTTTTTGTCAAGGCTCTCTCTTTCATGTCAAGAACATCTTGCTCTTGAGGATTATCTCCTAATTCTTCTTGTATAGCTCTTATTTCTTGATTTAAAAAATAATCACGTTGTTGTTTATCAAGGTCTTTACGTACTTTATTGTTAATTTGATTACGAATTTCCAATAATTGAATCTCCGAAGAAAGATGTTCTAACACTAAACTAACTTTCTTTTTCATGTCTTTCTCCTCTAACATCGACTGCTTTTTAATAACGTCAGCGTTCATGTTAGATGAAATAAAATTTACTAAAAATTTAGGACTTTCAATATTCCCAATAGCAAAAGAAGCTTCAGAAGGAATATTTGGACTTTCTTTGATTATTTGTAATGCTAATTCTTTAACTGAAGCTAACATTATATCTAATTCCTTATTCTTCTTTGGAATTTTTTTATCTTCAATCATTTTAACATTAGCGAAAATATAAGGTTCTTCTTTAACACAAGAAACCATTTCAAATTTTCGCTTTCCTTGAATTATTACAGTTGTAGAGCCATCAGGCATCTTCAAAAGTTTCACAATTTGAGCAACAGTACCAACTTTATACAAATCATCAAAACTAGGTGATTCTTCATCTTGATTTTTCTGAGAAACTACTCCTATAATTTTTGAACCTTTATTTGCTTCTTGTATTAATTTAATTGATTTATCTCTACCAACAGTTATAGGAATTACAACCCCTGGAAACAGAACATTATTTCTTAATGGTAATATCGGAAGTTGATCTGGATAAACAGTTTTATTGGTTTCCTCTTCTTCATCCTGAGAAATCAAAGGAATAAATTCAATTTCCGCTTCTGTATTATTATTTAAACTTAATAATGTCTTATCAAATAAATCACTCATAAAATATTTTCTATTAACGTCAAATTGTCAGTCATCAATTTCATTATTGAGACACGAATTTAACGATATTAATTAACAACTAGGGATAACAAGATTTTCAATAGTCATGCCAACTCTCTAAAACTGATAAATTGTCACGGTAAGTTCAATTAGAAAACCATTTTATTTTTAAGAATATCTTTTTTAACCTCCACAGATACAGAATCTCTTAATTCTTTTTTCACTGGACCGCCCCAACCAACACCTTCAATAACTTCAACTGAATGATATTCATAACTTGAACCACTCCATTTAAAAAGACAATTAAAAAAAACATCTTGTTCTTGTTCTATATGGTTAAATCTTAAGACTAAATCGTCATAACCTGACTGGGTCACTCTACGTTCTATTAAATTTGCAACAAATCCATTTACTTTAACTAAAACACCTTTATCTCTAATAAAAACAAGAAGTCTCCTTAATGGAAAACCGTTCGTTTTAGCTTTCATCTGAAGAATAAATGCATCATTTAAAGCGGTCTTAGTTGTCACTGGAAACAACTCAAAAAAACGTGGTGAACAAGCAGGATTCATATAATCTTTAGATCCTTTGTTCTCTTCAGAACAAACCTTTAACTCTTTAAGCAGCATTTCTTTTTGAGGATCATCAAATATATCTTTATCAAATAAAGTTTCTATTTCTTCAATTTTAGAAGAATCAATATCTTCAGTGCTTAGATTTTGATTTACTATACCTTCTTCATCTCCTTCATTTGAACAAGAATTAAGAAAAAGAGCACATATCATTAAATAAAAGAATGATTTCATTTTATTTTTTATTTAGGGAAAACATTAATTGCATTTCGATAAGCAACATCGAAACTTTGCTGATTAACAAAAGTATCGATTTGATTTGAATTAAACCACTCCAACATTAATTCTGTAGGCATGTTACCCGTTAAATCATCTGTAGCCATAGGGCAGCCACCAAAACCTTTAATGGCTCCATCAAACCTTCTACAACCTCCATTGTATGCAGCTTCAACTATAACTTTAGCATTCTCAGGAATTGTATGTAAATGAGCTCCGAATTCAACTTTAGGCAGACTCGGGATCAATTCTTTAAAGATATAATCTATAGATTCAGTTGATGCTACACCTATTGTATCTGACAATGCTTGAATTTTAATTCCTAACTTCTCATATAACAATTCACTCCAATTAATAACGATATCAGCATTCCATTCATCTCCATAAGGATTTCCAAAACCCATAGAAAGATAAACAACTAATTCTTTATTATTTTTCAATGCTAAATTCTGAATTGCATCAACACTTCTAAGTGAATCAGCGATTGAAGAATTTGTATTTCGTTGTTGAAAAGTCTCAGAAACAGAAAAAGGAAATCCTAAATAATTAATTTCCTCAAAATTACAAGCATCTTGGGCACCTCTTTCGTTTGCTATAATCGCCAACAATTTAGTTGCGTTTGTTAATTCTAATCCTTTCAATACATCCGCAGTATCTCTCATTTGTGGAATAGCTTTAGGAGACACAAAACTTCCAAAATCAATTGTATCAAATCCACATTTCAAAAGATTATTGATATAATCAATCTTTACTTGAGTAGGAATGAAATCATGTAAACCTTGCATTGCATCTCTCGGACACTCAATTAATTTTAATGCTTTCATTTTCTTAAAATAGCTTGATTAATTTTTTTAATAAGTGCAGGCCCTTCATAAATAAAACCTGTATAAAGTTGTATTAATGATGCTCCAGCATCTAATTTCTCGATCGCATCTTCAGCAGAATGAATACCACCTACACCAATTATTGGAAACGATCCTTTTGACTTTACATGAAGATATCTAATAACTTCAGTAGAACGAGACTTAACTGGCTTACCTGACAATCCACCCATTCCTATTTTATCAATTTCATTTTTAGATGTTATCAATCCATCTCTTGAAATAGTTGTATTAGTAGCTATTACACCATCCAATTTAACTTCATCAATAATTTCAACAATATCATCTAATTGACTATCTGTTAAATCAGGGGCAATTTTTAATAGAATTGGTTTTGGTGAAGCTTTTAAGTTGTTTTCATCTTTTAAAGCTTGTAACAACTGCTTTAACGGCTCTTTTTCTTGTAATTCTCTTAGATTTGGAGTATTTGGAGAAGATACATTTACTACAAAATAGTCAACATAATCAAACAAATGATTGAAAGAATAGACATAATCATTTACAGCATCTTCATTAGAAGTCACCTTATTCTTTCCTATATTTCCCCCAATCAATAAACTTGTTTTTTTATCTTTTAAATTTTTAATAGCCTCTGCAACTCCATCATTATTAAACCCCATACGATTAATAATACCTTCATCTGCCTTCACTCTAAAAAGTCGAGGCTTATCATTTCCTGGCTGTCCTTTAGGAGTAATCGTTCCGATCTCAATAAACCCAAAACCACAATAAGCTAAATCATTATACATGCTCGCATTTTTATCAAACCCTGCAGCAAGTCCGACCGGATTTTTGAATTTAAGTCCAAAAACCTCTCTTTCTAATCGCTTATCTTCCACAACGTATAAACTTTTCCAAATTAACTTCATACCTGGAACCTTCAATAAAAACCGTAGCATTCCAGAAGTGAAATAGTGAACCTTTTCAGGGTCGAAGCAAAACAAAATTGATCTTAAAATTTTATACATCTTTTCTAAAGTAAATTTCAAAAAAATAAGGTGGCAAACGCCACCTTAAAATATTTATAACGAATTCTAAATAAATTAGAACTTATATTTAGATTTTGGTAATTTATAACGTTTATACGTTTTAGTATAATTACGATAAGTAACATTTCGAGTAAAAACAACATTTATAAAATAATAAGAGTCGTTTTGAACATCACCTCTTTGCATATCTCCAGCATATCCTGATAAATTCGCGGTACTTCTATCAGCTAAAGCAGCAGCTAACTCTCCCTTCTGAGCAGTTAGTAATGATTTATCATAATAAGTACTATTTACATCATCTAGATTATCAGAAAAAACTTTGGTATAAGATGCTTCAACGCCAACACGCCATTCTCTGGTAACACCTACTCTGAAACCAAAACCAAATGGAACTGTAATAGCAACTGGAGAATATTTCTTTGTACCTCCAACTAAACCTTGCCCTTCAGTACTTAAAGGTCTTAAATTATACCATCTACCGTTAAAATTCGCCTGTGGCATAAAAGCTACCATCCCAACTCCTCCAAACAAATAGATTTGCTCATTTCTGTTTTTAAAACCTTTTAAACCTTTAACACTGTAACGCTTACCAACTTTCTCATACATGTACAACATAACATCTAAACGTTGAGAAATATCTATAATCGGAGCTCTAAAACTTAAATTTCTATGCAACCTAAACTTTCCATCGCCTCCAGTATTAGGCACTAAAGCGTCATCACCTTTTAAAACCCCAAAATTAACAGAAGTTGTAGTAGCAAAGAAGTTAGCGAAACGATAACGATAACCTATCATCCCCATATAACTCATTGATTTAGAATTCAAATCTTTCAAGCTATAATCTGTTCCATATTCATCTCTTCCACCTAAATCTCCTAAAAACTGAGTAACTCCAAAACTAAATCGCAGTTCTTTTTTATTTAAAGTCCAGTTTTTCTTACTATTAAACTTACTAGTATATGCTAAAGAAGCATCTAAAGGTCCAGCGCTTAAAGTTAAAGTTTTAGGCTTATAAAGTGTGTTAGCCCCTAGTATTTGCGAATTAGACCTACCTAAAACTGTGTTATTTATACCAATACTAGAACTTAGATTCATTACTGAATTTAATTGAGAAAAAACAAGGTTCCCTATGCTAAGTATTGTAAAAACAATTATATATTTCATTCTTTAAAAAATTTGAAAATAGCTAAAACGACACATTCGCCACGAAAATAAAGAAAATAATCTTAAAAACCATTAGCAGAGTATAATAAATTAACAAAAGGTTGAATATAAATACTCACCGTTATTGGTCTAACTTTTGAAAAGTATAGAATTGTTGATCAATTAAATAGGTTAAGACGATAACATTCTTTTGAGTTTTATCAAAATAAAAGCTTAAACGGTTTTCAGGATCATTGTCTTTGACGAACTCTAAAACATTCAAATCATTACCACCAATCATACCAGATGAGCCTAAACTTTGATTTGCTTTATAGATGTTCTGGCTATCTTTAAATTTCTCAAACCAGCCATATATATCTAACACACTCGCATCAATATTTGCAAGATAAAAAACTCCTTCATTATCAAAAAAATACCAACTCTCAGTTTCTTTTAAAACACCTTTATAAACAACATAATTGTTTTTAACCAACTTAATTGTTTCAACCTCTTGCGCTCTTAAATTAAAATTTAAAACCATTAATAAAAATAATAAAAAACTACTCTTCATTTTTAATCACTTCTAGGTTTAACGGATAAAGAATTATTGCCTCTTTTTTAGTGTTTTCTGCCATAATATCTGTCAAGAAAATCATCTGACTAGAAGAACATTGGCCAATATAAACACAGACTGAATCTGGAATTCTATTTCCTTTAATAATCACTTCCTCACCTCTGTAATTCAATTTAAAACTCTTCACAATAAAATCACCTGAACTAAGAATCCCAAAAGAGTCACAAAGTTTTACGTATGAAATTACTCCATCAGAATAACCAGCAATTGATGGTACTAACGGATTACTCTTAATCTTCTCCACTTTCACATGCTCAACTTGTGCATTTAAAGCACAAGTAATAAAAATAAAAAAATTAACTTTCAGCAGGAGTTTCACTTAATATCTTTTGAATGAAAGTTAAATTTACATCGTTTTTATCAACTTTCCTTATTTTTAATTTTTCTTCCTCAATTGAATATTCATCAAATTTTAAAACATAACCTAAATTCCCTTCTTCATCAATTGATATCAATACAGTTTCATTCCCTTTAAAAAAGCCAATTCGATCAATAGAGTTTCTACAATTTAAACCAAATGAAAATCGTGTTTTTAAAACTTGATCAAAAACATATACATTTTTTACTTTCACAGGAGAACTTCCATTATAAGTATATATTAAATCTCTATCGTATGGCTTTGGATATTTATTTTCTTTATCACAATTATATACTCCAAAATTAGTAATTGTAAAACTTGCTACAAATTCACTTGCATCAATTCTTGTATTACCTTTTCTTCTATTCAACTCCTTTTGAACAGCTTCATTAGATTGTGATTTAAATTGAGTCATCAACATTTTTAATTTTGCTTCATTCATATTTAAGCGACCTTCCAACTTAAGTACTTCTTCATTCAACTCTTTTTTCTGCAAATTTAAAGCTGCTAAATCTAACTGAAATTGTTTTTCAGCCTTTATTTTATCCACCCCCGTTAATATTGGTCTCACCTGAATTTTAAAAACTTCCTTTTTCGATTTAAAATAGGCGAAATAATTATCGTTTTCTTTTTTTAATTCTATCTCACTCCATACTTTTTGAGTGAATGATTTATCATATTTCTGAATAGTAAACACTTCAAAAATCATCCCTTTAAAACTTTGAAGTTCTGGAAAATCTGAAACATCAAAATCTAAATCAAACTGTTGCTGATCTAATGGTAGTTTATAATCAACTTTTGAAGGCGTTTTAAGTCCTAAAACAAAGTTCTTTTTTAATTCCAAATTAGATTTAATTAATACATTGTCTTTTTTAAGTTTATCAATCTCCTTTGTTTCATTTTTAATTTCAGCAGGTTGAGTTTTATAATTCACATTATGTCTAACCCAATCCTTTTTTAGTGTATCTAAAAACCAAAAAGGGTATTCTGTTGGATTCTCTTTTAACGCAAATTCAACCTTCAAAGGTTTGGACGTATTAATTGAACAATTCACTCCATTAACACTACCCTTGATAGAAATCATTCCAGCTGACTCAAATGCGGAATTTTTAGATCTATCCATCATCACACCAGAAACAAACACAGATGCGTCATCATGGTATTCTTCGACTTCAATTTTCACACTATCTTTTAAATTCTCAACAACTAAACTACCTTCAGGAAAAGTAATGACAGTTCCTGAAGCTAATTTCACAACTTTAGAAGTTGAAGAATGAACATAAATCACTTCTGACGAATTATTCAATTCTTTAATTGGCTTATGAATACATTCGGTATCTTCTGGTAAAACTTCTTTCCTATTCTCAACTATATTAGTAGTATTCTCTTCAAATGTTTCTTCGTTTAAATTAAAAGCAGTAAAAAGTATAGCTAATGATGCGATTCCAACGGTTCCGAAGAACCACGGATTTTTCCATACTGGAGGTTTTATTTTTTTATATCCTTCTACTACTTTTTTAAAGCTTTGCTTTTGGCTTATTTCTTCAGATGAAACAATTGGTCTATCTATTTTAATTTTATTTTTCATGACCTATTTTTTTAAAATCATTTTCTTTAATTTCTCCAACGCTCTAAACGTTTTAACCTTCGCATTATTTTCTGTCAACTCTAAAATATCTCCTATTTCACGGTAACTTCTCTTTTCAAAAAAACGCATTTCAATTAATTGTAAATCATCTTCTTTAATTAAGGATAACTTCTCAACCAATAAGACTTTCATATCTATATCATTCTCATCACAAACCTCTTCTGACACATCATATAATTGATACGTCTCCACATTCACTGTACGCTCTGCTTTTTTATCTCTAAAAGATTGATACAATTCACTTTTTGCAATACGAAACAACCATGATGAAAAAGGAACACCTCTATTTTCATATTTATGAATATTCTTCATAGCTTTAATAAAAACCTGTGAGGTAATATCAAACGCCAAGTCTTTATCATCCATACGTTGGTAGACATATCTGAAAATCATTTCGTGATATTCTTCATACAATGGAGCAAAATCTACAGGATCATTTTTTGCCTTTTTTATCCATTCCAACTCCAATGAAAGAGTTGTATCGGACTTATGATACAAAGGGTTAACATTCATAGTTTGAGTATTTTTTAGTTTCTAGCTTTATAGGAAGTTTAGCGCTTCTTACATATCTATAACGAATAGTATTCGTTTGGTTACATAAATTAAAACGTAAAAAACAGAAAAAATGTATATTTAATTAGATAAATCAATAAAACAGATACTTTAAACAAAAAAAGCTACAAACTAAGCTGTCTCATCCCCTCACCTAAAACCATTGCTACAGCATTCCCTAGATTGAAACTTCTTACTTTTCCAGGGAAAGGAATTGTTAGTAATTGTGTATCAAAACGTTCAATAAGTTCATCACCTAAACCAGTAGCTTCTTTTCCAAAAACAAGGTAATCTCCTTCTTTTAAAGTTTGTTTGTAAAGCGATTTTTTAGCTCTAGCTGAGAAGAAATAAACATTAGCGTCTTTAGGTATGGAAGCAAACCAAGCTTCAAAATTATCGTGATGCGTTAAATCTAGATCACCCCAATAATCTAAACCAGCACGCTTAACTCGTGCATCCGTAATTTCAAATCCTAATGGATGAATTAAATGCAATCGACTATTTGTCGCAACACATAAACGTCCAACATTTCCTGTATTATTTGGAATTTGAGGCTCTACTAGTACAATATTAAACATCTTTAGACGAATTAAATTTAGTGTATATTGCGTCAATGCATTTCATACCATCAATAGCAGCAGAAATAATTCCTCCAGCATAACCCGCACCTTCTGCGCATGGATATAGGCCTGAAACTTCTGGATGCTCTAAAGTATCTTTATCTCTTGGAATTTGAACTGGCGAAGAAGTTCTCGATTCTGGGGCATGTATTACTGCATCATTCGTCAGAAAACCTCTCATTTTTTGATCAAAATCTACAAACGCTTTTCGTAAACGCTTAGAAATGAAACTTGGCAAAACCTTGTTTAAATCAACGCTTGTAACACCTGGCACATAAGAAGATCTTGGAAAAGAAGAAGAAACTTTACCATCCACAAAATCTTTCAAACATTGTGCTGGAACTTTTTGAGTTTTACCTGCTACCACCCAACATTTTTGTTCTACTTCTTGCTGAAAACGCAAAGCTATTAAAGGATCATTCTCTGAATAATTTGGTAAATCTTCAGGATTCACCGTAACCACAATTCCAGAATTAGAATAAGGATTATTACGTTTTGAAGGCGACCAACCATTGGTAACGACTTCTCCATCAGATGTAGCACAAGGAGCTATAATACCACCAGGACACATACAAAAGGAGTAAACACCCTGTCCATCCACTTGGGTAACTAAAGCATAAGAAGCTGGCGGTAAATATTCATCATTCACCCTTCCTGAATATTGTATTTTATCAATGAATTCTTGTCGATGCTCCACTCTTACCCCTAAAGCAAAAGGTTTCGCATTCAATTTCAAACCTTTATCATTTAATAAGTAGAAAATATCTCTAGCAGAATGTCCCGTAGCCAAGACCACCTCATCAAAGCTTCTTATTTGATTTTTATTAAGCTCTACCCCTATAATCTTATTGTTTTCGATAATGAAATCAGTAACTTTGGTTTCGAAGTGAACTTCCCCTCCATTATTGATAATACTTTCTCTCATCGCAACAATAATATCAGGCAATTTATTCGTACCAATGTGAGGATGAGCATCTACTAAAATATCTTCATCTGCTCCAAAATGAACAAACCATTGTAAAGCTTTTAAAACACTCCCTCGTTTTTTAGAGCGAGTATAAAGCTTTCCATCAGAATAAGTTCCTGCCCCTCCTTCACCAAAACAGTAATTAGACTCACCATTTACAACTGCTTCTTTATTCAATTTTGCTAAATCTCTTCTACGAGAACGCACATCTTTCCCTCTCTCAAAAACAACTGGTTTTAACCCTAATTCAATCGCGTGTAAAGCTGCAAATAACCCTGCAGGTCCAGATCCAATAATAGCAACCTCTTTTCCTTCAGAAACAGTCTGACCAGTATAATAGGTTTCTTGAGGTATGTCTTCTCCTTTAAAATAGATTTCTAATGAGCAATTTATTTTAATATCCGATTTTCTAGCATCGACAGAACGTTTTCTCCAAACATACTGAAAATCATCGTTTTCGATTTGCAAAATATCTTTTACACGAGACCTTAAAAAAGTTTCGTTTTTAGCTTGTTCTGGAGAAACTTGAAATTGAATTATTTGACTCATTATCCTTCAAAAATAAATGAAATCCAAAGTACTTCATTGTACAATCGATTAATTGGGTTAGATGGCTCTGTATTATCTTGAATAAATGAATTATTAAACCCTCGTGAATATTTCATTTCTAATCCGAACTTAAAATACGGAGCAAAAAACTCAAGTCCAGCACCTATTTGCGCGTGATAATCTTTCTTTTTTAATTTAATAAAAGGATCTAATAAATCTTGCGTAGCATCTTCCTGTGATTGTAAGTCAAGACTAAATTGTCCTCCTAACAAAACATAAGCTGCAAAATTATTTAATCGCTGAGTTCTAAATTGAAGCATTAAAGGAATATCAGCATTTGTAGACCCTATTCTTTTTTGAAGATTAAATGTTTCCAAAGGATTTACTTTACTTTCAAAGGTATAATTCAGTACACGCTCTTGGAAGGATAAAGTAGGAATAATTCTTAAACGAACCATGGGAGTAAACAATTTCATTGTTGCTACCATTCCAACTTGAGCTCCAGAAGTAGGTTCATGTTGTAGCGAAATTAAGCGAAAATCTTGATATGCATTTATTTTTTGTTCTAATATAAAATCACATTTATTAAAACCTAACATGAAACCAAAATTAAATAATTTCTCATCAAAACGAGAATAGTTTTTGGGTTTTTGTTTTTGTGAAAACACACCTATGGGTAACAAACAGAGTATGAATAAAAACTTCAAATACATAAAATTTAATTTTTAGTTAAATTGAATAATAAAAGAACATGATTTCTGTTATTAATTCATATTCAAAAAAACGTTTGTTTAATTTAAAAATTATAAGTGTTGCTTATTTTACACCTGAATAAATTGTTGCAATACCTCCTGAAACAAGTTCAGCTTCTACATTTTTATATCCTAATTTTGTAAGTATATCTGTAAAATCTTTCCCCTCAGGAAACGCTGCTATCGATTCTGGTAAATAAGCATAAGCCTTTTCATCCTTGGAAATACGTTTTCCAAAAAATGGAATAATATATTTTGATATAATACCATAACCTTGCTTAATAGGAAATTTCTTTGGCTTTGAAAATTCAAGAATTACAACCTTTCCTCCCGATCTAATGACTCTCAACATTTCTGAAAGTCCTTTCTCTAAATGTTCAAAATTACGAACACCAAAACCAACTGTTAATGCATCGAAATAATTATCAGGAAAAGGAATATCTTCAGAATCAGCTTGTGTCATCGTTATAACATCATCAAACTTACGCGTTTTCATTTTTGTTCTTCCTACCTCTAACATTCCAGCAGATATATCCAGTCCTACAACTTCTGTTGGATTTAGCTTTAATGAAGCAATCGCAAAATCACCTGTACCTGTAGCGATATCTAAAATTTTCTTCGGTTGCATTGCTTGTAACTTTCGAACTGCTTTTTTTCTCCAAATCTTGTCTATACCAAGAGAAAGAAAATGATTTAAAAAGTCATATTTCGCAGAAATGTTATCAAACATCTGAGCAACCTCTTCTTTTTTTGATTTATTTGAATCTCCGTAAGGTTTAACTTCTTTTCTCTCCATCTCCTTTATACAAATATGAAGCGCTTATGCTTCTTGTTTTAGAATAAATTTCACTTCGGTAATCAATAATTCTTTATCGATTGAAACAACACCACTTTTCTCACACACCAAACCACCTGCTAAATTTGCTATTTCAGCAATTTCTTTAATGGATAGTCCTGCAGTTAAACACAAAGTAGCTATAGATATTACCGTATCACCTGCCCCACTAACATCTGCAATATTTCTTACGTGTGCTGGAACATGATACTGATTCGTTTTATCTTTTATAAAAACACCATTTTCAGATAGTGTAATAAAAGATATTTGATTATTTAATTTTTGTTCCAATAATAGAACTGCTTCTTCAAATTTAACCGTTTCATTAAATGAAAATTGCTTGTTTACACCTTCTTTTAATTCTTTCAAATTTGGTTTAAACAAAGTGACATTTTTATAAGCAAAAAAGTTTTTATTTTTTGGGTCAACAGTTGTTATTATACTGTTTTCATTTGCTAGTATTACAATTTCAGAAATTGTCTTTTCAGTTAAAACACCTTTATTATAATCTTCAAAAATAATAGCATCAACTTTATTTTTTTTGATAATAGTAGCCACTTTTTGAATCAAATCCTTCGCCTCTTGTTCTGATACATCATCCACTTGCTCAGAGTCTATGCGTAATAAATGCTGATTATTACCTATAATTCGTGTTTTAACAGTTGTTTGTCTTTCCGCACTAAAAACTAAACCTTCACCTGAAATTTTATTTTCAGTTAATAACGTAACCAATTGCTTACCTGATTTATCGTTTCCTACAACAGAACAAACAATAGCCTTTGCCCCCATAGCAACTAAATTAATAGCTACATTGGCAGCACCACCTAGACGCTCTTCTTGTTTTTGAAGACTTACTATTGGAACAGGTGCTTCAGGGCTAACTCGGTTTACGTTCCCACGCACATATGCATCAATCATCACGTCACCGATGACTAAAATTGTTTTATCTTCAAATTGGCCTACAACCTCTCTAAAATTCATCCATTTAATTTTTCTAAAGAAACTTTGATTCTTTTCATCGCTTCAATTAATGTTACCTCAGATGCAGCGTAAGAAATACGAATACAATTAGGATTTCCGAAAGCTTCTCCTGAAACCAAAGCAACCAAAGCATCATCTAATAAAAACATCGCTAAATCTTCAGATGTATTAATCGTTTTTCCATTAAAAGACTTACCAAAGAAAGAAGAGATATCTGGGAAAACATAAAATGCTCCTTCAGGTAAATTGGTTTTAACACCTTCTATTTCATTTAGTGCTGCAATTACTAAATCCCTTCTTGAATGAAACGCTTTAATCATATCAGACAAAACTTCAGGATCAGCATTCATTGCTGCAATAGCTGCTTTTTGAGTAATGGAACAAGTAGCCGATGTAAATTGACCTTGAATTTTGTTACAAGCATCAGCAACTTCTTTCGAAGCACCAATATAACCTAATCTCCAACCTGTCATTGCCCAAGCCTTCGAGACTCCATTTACAGTTATAACTTGATTATAAACTTCTGGAAACTGCGCTAAACTTTCATGTTTACCAACAAAATTAATATGTTCATAGATTTCATCAGCGATGATCATAACAGAAGGATTTCTTTCCAACACTCCAGCCCAAGCCTTTAATTCTTCTTTCGAATAAACAGAACCTGTAGGATTACAAGGTGTCGAAAAAATAATCAACTTCGTTTTAGGAGTAATTGCTTTCTCTAATTCTTCAGCTGTAACTTTAAAATCGTTATCAATTCCAGCAGAAATAACCACAGGAACACCTTCAGCAACTTTTACAATTTCCAAGTAAGAAACCCAATAAGGAGCTGGAACAATTACCTCATCTCCAGGATTAATCAAACTCATCACAGCATTTGCGATTGATTGTTTTGCACCTGTTGAAACAACAATTTGATCTTTTGTATAGTTTAATTGATTATCTCTTTTAAATTTTCCAGAAATACTTTCACGCAAATCATCATACCCTTGAACAGGAGTGTACATAGTGAAATTATTATTCATAGCTTCAAGAGCAGCATCTTTTATAAATTGAGGCGTAAAAAAATCTGGTTCACCCAAACTTAAAGAAATAATATCTTTTCCTTCTGCTTTTAATTCACGACTCTTTCTTGACATTGCAATTGTAGCCGACTCCTCCATTTTTAATAGTCGTTCCGATAATTGAATCATACGTTTCTACTTTTTATTATAATTACAAATCTAGCGATATTGTAAGAAATATTAAGGTTAATATAAATATTATTTAATTCAGTTAAATAAGTTGTGATTAATCTTGCATTGCAATAAGAAAACAAAGCGATTCTTTCACTTCTTCTATTGTTAAATCCTGATCATAAACACAAACTCCAATTTTAGTCAAAAGACAAGATTTAATTTTATTCTCACTGTTCTTTTTATCGTTCTTCATTATTTCGATAATCAAATCTACATCCTCTAAACAAATAGGAAGAATAGGAAAAAGAGAACTTAAAACTAAATTAATCTCCTGCCAATCCAACTCATTTAAAAGTCCTTTCTGGTAAGAAATAAAAGCTTCTGCTAACATCCCAACTCCAACAGCATGACCATGACTAATTGGTTCTGAAGCTAAAAAAAAACCTTCTAATCCGTGACCAATTGTATGGCCAAAGTTTAATTTCTTTCTGTTATTCGCTTCTTTAGGATCATCTTTAACTATCTCATTCTTTATATGTATTGATGTTAGAATATGACTTTCTGATAACAAATCATCATTTGAAGTAATTGAAACCAAATCCTTCCAATATTCAGGCGATGCAATTAATCCATGTTTTAACATTTCAGCATACCCATTCAAAACCTCTTCAGGAGGGAGCGTCTTAAGAAAACCTGTATCTATAAAAAGTGCTCTAGGGTTTGTAAATGTACCTATCTGATTTTTAAACCTACCTAAATCAATACCCGTTTTACCTCCAATAGAAGCATCTACCATGCCTAATAAAGTAGTAGGTATATTAATAAAATCAATACCTCTTTTATAAATTGAAGCAATGAAACCTCCCATATCTGTTACTACACCACCCCCAAGATTAATAATCAAATCTTTTCTTCCCACTTGATATTCTGAGAGCGCTTCCAAAACCTGAAAACAAACTTCCATCACTTTATTCTCTTCCCCTACAGGTAAAAGCATCACTTCTGCATCGCTTAATTCATCAAACGATGTAATTAAAAATTCCAGACAAAAATCATGTGTGTTTTCATCTACTAGAATTATTTTTTTGGAAGTTTTATAATCAGAAGAAAGTAATTTTTGAAAGCTTGAATTGACAAGACCCCCTAATTCAATTTCATAATTATTGGCTTGTATTTTTTTCATTTTATGATTAAATCTGATAATATTTTAACAAATATAAAGAATCGTTAATTATTATGCCTAAATTATTTAAAAACATCTATTTTTGTTCTACTATGATATCTTTCGAAAATACAGAAATTGCTTTTAAAGGCAAATCCAACAAAGACTTAAAAAGAGCTTATTGGTTATTCAAATTAGTTTCCAACCCTAAACTAGTTAGTTTTGGAAAAGTTTTTACTACCGCTGCTTTAAAATTTAATTTCCCTATTAAAGGAATCATAAAAAAAACAATTTTTAAGCAATTTTGTGGTGGAGAAACTATCGCCGAATGTAGAGAAACGACTGAGGTCTTAGGTGAATTTGGTATAGGAACAATACTTGATTATTCAGTAGAGGGAAAAACGTCTGTTGAAGATTTTGATGCTACAGTTCTTGAAATTATTCAAACAATTGAAGAAGGAAGTAGCAATCCTAAAATACCTTTTGCCGTTTTTAAAGTTACTGGAATAGCACGTTTCGGAATATTAGAAAAAGCAAATGATGGAATTGACCATTTATCAGAAATTGAAAGAAAAGAACTTGATGATGTCATCCTCCGCATCAATAAAATTTGTTCAAACGCATTTGAAAAAGAGCAACCCGTATTTATTGATGCAGAAGAAACATGGATTCAAAACACAATTGATTTCATTGCTACAGAAATGATGAAAAAATATAATAAATCAAAAGCAATCGTTTTTAATACGGCACAAATGTACAGACATGACCGATTAGAATATATAAAAAAGGAAATTGAATTAGCCAAAAAAGAATCTTATTTTTACGGTATAAAACTCGTTCGAGGAGCATACATGGAAAAAGAACGAGAGAGAGCATCAATCAAAAACTATCCTTCACCTATTCAGAAAGACAAAGCATCTTCAGACAATGATTTTAATCTTGCTCTTGATTTCATAACCGACAATATAGAAATCGTTTCACTTTGTGCTGGTACACATAACGAAAAAAGTTCGCTTTATTTATCAGAGTTAATGGAGAAGAAAAAGATATCAAAAAATAATTCTCATATTTACTTCGCTCAATTATTAGGTATGAGTGATCACATTTCTTATAATTTAGCTCACGCTACATATAATGTTGCTAAATATGTGCCTTATGGTCCGATTAATGAAGTTTTACCTTATTTACTTAGACGTGCTGACGAAAACACATCTGTTGCAGGACAAACAGGAAGAGAGCTTGGTTTAATTATGAAAGAAAGAAAAAGAAGATAAATTAAATGGAATGATTATTGACTTATTCATGTTCATAAATGCTTAGAGTATAAGACACGTTCAGACAACTATCTTTTATCTTTGCTTACTAAAACTTTAAGAGATGACGAAATTTGTATTTATTATTGGATCAACACTGATGTTGTTTCAAGCATGTGCGCAAAAACAAGAACAGAAAATAACGCGACACACAACCAAGTTTGAACTAAAAGACTTCTTGTCTAATAATGATGAGTTAGATGAAGAAGTAAAGAAACTCTTTTTAAGTTTAGATGATACAGCAATTGTAGCTCAATTAATAATGCCTGCGGTTGGTAAATACGGTCAGTCAGAAGCACTAATTAAACAACATATTAATGATAGAATTATTGGTGGCGTTTTAATGTTAAACGGTACTAAAAATGGATTTACTCAATTAATAAAAACATTCGAGCACATGAATGACAGTATAGGAAACATTCCTTTCTTATACTCTGCAGATGCTGAACCTTCTTTGTTTAACAATAAAATAAAAGAAGCAGCACTTGTGAAAAAGGCAAATGAATTAAAGTCATTAAATGATGTTACAGCAGGGGCTAAAACTATTTCTGAAGAATTAAATTTCATTGGAATAAATTACAACTTCTCTCCTGTAGTTGATATGTCAACTAATTCAACTGTTGGATACAGAGGTTTTGGAGCAGACCCTATAAACATCATTCCTTGGTCTAATGCTTTTATTCAAGAAACTCAAAACCATCAAATAATAGCAACTGCAAAACATTTTCCAGGACATGGCTTAGTTTCTGGTGATACGCACAAATCACTACAAGTTATAGATGGTGAATTGAAAGAAATAAAAAATTACCCAGCTCTAATTGAGAATGGTGTTTTATCGATTATGGTTGCGCATATTGCAGTAAAAAACAATCCGAAATTTGACACAAAAGGACTTCCTTCAACACTTTCTGACGTTATTGTACAAGACTTATTGAGAGATAGTTTAAATTTTAAAGGTTTAATTGTAACAGACGCAATGAATATGGGTGGTGTTGTTAGTGTACCTAATTATTCAACAAAAGCGATTCAGGCAGGATGTGATATTTTATTAATGCCTGTTGATGCTAAAAAAGCACATACCGAAATACTTAATCTTTACAGAACAAACGCTGCATTTAAAAAGAAAGTAGATGCTGCTGCAGTTAGAATTATTAGAATGAAACTTTGTACTGGTTTATTAGAATATTAAGAAATTCAAAATCATAAAAAAAAGGCTGTTTTCAATTCGAAAACAGCCTTTTTTTTAGCTTACAGATGCTCTTTCTATCCTATCATTCAATGCTAAACCTAAGCCTTCATTCGGAAAACGTTCACAAATAATAAAATCAATGTCCTGACTATCTAAAAAATGTAAAAACGAAAACAAATGTTTAGATGCATAAGTCAAATCCCCTAGAAATGATAATTTAAAACTTACATCTTCAAAAATCAATTCGTCAGAAAATTGAAGCAATCCTATTCTTTTAGGATAATGAAACAAGACCTCTTTGTTTATATTATCAGCAATAATCATTTCTTTCAAAGGAGAATAATGCTTTTTGTGTCCTCCTGGTAAATTGTTTACTTTTCCTTTAAAAAAAAACTCACACTCTAACTCTTTCTCTATTTGTTCTTTAGACACACCTCCTAAACGATAAATAAAAACGGGTCAGGTCAATTTTCTGGGGATAACCAATATTATTAAGCTTTTGTAAAAAGTTTTTCTTCATATCTTTTGGCTTGACCCAAAAGAAACAATCCCGATAATTATCGGGAGTTGGCTGAAC
>Ga0105052_10002117_pt1 | contig 24886 bp, 24 predicted proteins | sample FRY03_FD_78094 | JGI IMG/M metagenome (GOLD analysis project Ga0105052, IMG submission 78094) | Freshwater microbial communities from Lake Fryxell liftoff mats and glacier meltwater in Antarctica - FRY-03 | ecosystem: Environmental > Aquatic > Freshwater > Ice > Glacier meltwater ... | reverse complement strand
TACAAGTCACAAGGCGGAGCAAACAAATTCTTTAAACATGAAAATGAATGTCGTCCTTACAAGGGTCCGGGAACTCCTCAAAACAACAAATGTCAACTTCCACAATCTGGCATTCAATTTCTTTCCATTGGCGGACACACAATGGTCATGGATGATTCTGTAGAAGAACCATTTGGAAAACCAGTGTGGGAAAGATCTAAAGAAAGCTTCAATTTTGGATGTAACGATAAATGCCTTGGTGTATTTTTCATCAAGTCGATGACTGGTCACAGTTTTGTCATGAGCGATGTTGAAAAGGACTCAAAACTTCGTGGAGATATGAATTACATTCAGTTGAAGTCCGCAAGTGGAAACAAAATTGAATTGAATGATGACACAATTGGAGAGCCTAACATATGTGCTTGTCCTCCAAATTTAGCTGGTCCAAAACGTGGAATTCACATTGAAAGCACTAGCAAACACGCCATTAGATTGATTGATCATCTTAATGAACAGTGTTCTCCGTGTAGAAAAGAAGGTGGAGTTCCAGTTGCAAAAGCCACAGAAGCATATATTCAGATTAAATCTGGATATGGATTGGAAATGCGTTTTAATGATGATAATTCTCAAGTTGAAACGCAACAACAGTTTATTCAGATTTTACATCCTCAATGTGTAGATCCTAATACAGATGAAAAATGCAACTCATGTGGATCTGATGAATGTCGTGGACCTCATTTTCTCAGATTTCAAGGAAGACCTAAAGGAACTCCGGGAATTGTGTTTTTACGGGCTGGCGGACACGCCATTAGACAGACTTATGACATGGACATTGTTTTAGTTGGAGATAAAGAAAAGAATCCTTCAGACAAATTCACTTATGTTTCTAAGAAACGTATGAGTTCTGTAGAAGAAGATGATTTTAGATATTCTGGAAAAAATCACATATTTTTTGCTGAAGATAAAATTCTACTTATGGCTGGTCGTGATTGTCCGCCAAAAGAACATGGAGGATGTAAAGGTCCATGTGTTTACGGAGTTATTATAGCACGATGCCCTGTAATTTGTCCTTTGACTGGAATTCTTCACTGGACGGAAAAATCCGTTAGCGAAAGAGTTTTTGCTTCAGCGTACAATCAATGTCAAGTAGGAGAATGTGAAGGATGTGATCCAGATTATGAATCTAAAATGGCAGCGGCTCAAGATGCTCCATGTAGTTCGTCAACTGAAACCATTGATACTGGATCAGGAGACATTACATTTAATAATAACACAGTAGCAACTCCATAAATACCTATACAATAAAAGGAAAACAAATTATGAAATTTCTTGGATTACAATATCCATTAGTAAAAACAACTAGAGGTTTATTGGCACAAAATAATGGTGTAGACCAAATCAAAGCAGATTTATTGCAGCTTCTTTTGACAAATCCGGGAGAAAGGTGTATGTTGCCGGATTTTGGAACTCCTTTAAGAAAATTGATTTTTGAACAGAATGATTCTTCTTTAGAGATAATTGCAAAACAAATGATTGCAGACTCAATTACAAAATGGGAACCACGTATTGTGATTTCTGATATATCAGTCACTTCAAAATTTAATCGTGAAGATCTTAATAAAGATGATCAAGGAGATGAGATTGAAAATATACTGGGGATCAAGATATCATTTGTTGATCCTGATAATATATCGCAGGTAGAGTCTCTTGTATTACAGTTACCACTCGGGGGATAAATGAATTATGCAAATTGCCCATTTGATGTTACACCTTATGACATTTCAAGTTTAATCAAAACGCCAAAATTAACAAATGTAAATTACACTAATCAAGACTTCTGGTCTATGAAAGCTAGATTAGTTGATTTTATTAAAGAGCGATTTTCTGATAACTTCAATGACTTTGTAGAATCTGATTTAGCTGTAATGCTCATAGAAAATTGGGCATTCATTGCAGATACAATGTCGTTTAAGATCGACCAGATTGCAAATGAAATATTCATAGACACGGTAACGGAGGTTGACAACGCATTCAGACTTTCGACTCTTGTTGGATTTAGACCACAGCCTCCAGTCGGAGCAAGATCATTTTGGTCGGCAACGATTAATAATTTACTAGAAACAGATCTGGTTATTCCAACTCCTGTGTTGGTTGATTTTTCAACTAGCGAAGGTCCAAAAACAATTGAATTGTTCGCCGCAGATTCAGAAAACAATCCAAGATTTTATGATCCTATTTTCATTAGTGCGGGACAATTCATAAATACAAATTTAGTTGGCTTAGAAGGCAGAACCATTTCTCAGCAACTTGCTGGATCTGGTGAAACGAATCAATCATATCGAATAAGCTCTAATCCTGTAATTTGGAATTCTGTTAATGTTTATGTTGATGGAATGCCTTGGATTCCAGTTAGTTATTTTACAGATTCACAACCGAGACGTGAATTCAGAGTAGAATATGATTCAGATTATAGTGCTTTTATAATATTTGGAAACAACAGAGCTGGAATGATACCTTCTGATGGTTCTTCAATAACTGTAACGCACAGAGTTGGAGGTGGAACATCTGGAAATATAGTGACCGGATCAATTGAGTTTCAGAGAAATTTCTTAGTTCCGGGGTTCAACTTTAGATCAACTGTTACATTCAAAAATTACACCAGAGGTGAATTCGGGTATTCCGGAGATACTCTTGAAGACATTAAAAGAAAGCTTCCAAGTTGGTTAAGAACTCAGAATCGTGCTGTCACTGGTGATGATTATGAAACAGTGAGCAATCAATTTACTACAGAGTTTCAAGGTAAGATTGGAAAATCAAAAGCAGTTTTAAGACAATATGGATGTGCTGCCAATGTCATTGATCTATACATTTTAGCATTAGACGCACCAGAAGACTTAATTGAAGCAAACAGCCAATTAAAAAATGCTTTATCAGAAGAACTTCAATCAAAGAAAATGATTACAGATCATGTTTGTATCAGGGATGGAGTTGTAATTATAGTTGATGTTGCATTGGATGTATTGGTTGATAAGTTCTACAGAAAGTTTGAAGATGAAATCAAAGAGAGAATCAATCTTAAAATAAACACATTCTTCTCATTGAATAAATGGGATTATGGTCAAGACTTGAAATCATCGGATATGATAAAGGAACTGGCTGATATCAAAGAAATCAAAGGAACAGAAACAAACTTTGTCACTGACAATGAATCGAATTCTGGAGAAATAGTTACAGCAAGATTCTTTGAAATAGTTAGACCCGGATCAATCGACATCAACTTCATTTACGAGTAATTATGACGCTAAAAAATTTCACAGACAACCCCAGAACAACAGATACGATCTTGCTAAAGATACAAACCACGGATACGAATGGATGTTTTGATACTCCGTATAAGATTGATTCAGCAACTGTGTATTATGTCGAGAGAAATTTTATTGGAACAAATTGGGGGGAATATGACTATAAAATCCAAAATCAAACCATACGTGACGCTTTAGATAAAGCTGTAGCTGTAGCTTGTTTAGACCCAACGCCAGAAAATCTTTCAAAAGTAGAAAAGCTTCAAAAAGAATTATCTTCCAGTTCAATGATTATGCCGTATTACTACAAAGATAGACGTGCTGTTGAAGTAATTGGAACTCCAACATATCCAGCTTGGCTTTCTACAGATTTAGATAACTCTCAATTTTTTCAATCTGTTGATAAAGATGGTGATCTGATTGAAGGTCAATTTGAGTTTGAATGGGATGCCAACGGAAGCATTAGAGAAGGAAATTATTTCTTATGCTGGACTTGGACTCCAAATCCTGCTGGATCAAAACTAACATCACATACACCATTCAATATTGTGGGAGATCCAAGAGCAGCCATTTCTATTCCAACTCATGCTGCACCAGAGGGAAAATATAACACTTTGCTCGAAAAGTATTTGCCAGAAATGTATAAAACATTTCTTACAGATAATGATTTAACCCCTCAAACAACACAAAGATTAAATCAAGCGGTTGGAAGTGGATTTACAATTCTGGAAAATTTCGCCAATCAAATCATTGATTTGTATGATTCAAATGCAATACACGAATCTTTATTGATGTATTTGTCTAATTTGTTTGATCTACGTTTGAAGTCAGATGACCCGACATTGTGGAGAAGACAAATAAAAGAAGCGATTCCTTTGTTTAAGAGAAAAGGGACGATTGGAGCATTGTCAGACGCCTTCGCTCAGTCAGGAATGTCGTTAAATTCAATTACGCAACATTGGCAAATAACATCAAAATACACTTGGCAGGAATCTTTTAAAGTCGAATCCAGTCCAACATTTATATTGGACAAACAAACAATTGTTTTGCCGATCGATGAAAATAATTTTAGTGTTTGGGTTAGAAGAGATAATGAAAGTAACTACACAGAATATTCATTAGATTATGTTAGATTTGAAGAAGATGAAGAGTGTAATGAAAAAATAACAATGACATGGATTGGAGACGAATTGTCTTCTGCCCCTGTTGATATATTTGAAGGAGATATAATTCGTGTTCTTTACAAATACAAAGAAATACCAAACCCATCAGAACAACAATTAGAAAACTATCTCAGAGATTTACCTTTACTAGACAACAGAGATGAAGCCAATCAAGAGTTTCCGCCCAAGAATTGGAATGTCAGGATTATTGATGAAAAAGATCCTTTGTTTTCTGTATTGGTCCCAGTAAAACATCCATTTGCTGATCCTTTGGTGTTTGGATTTATTAGAACTGAGTTTGCATACTCTGAAAACATTTACAACATGGAAGAGTACAATGGCAGCACAAGACCATCGTATGATGTATGTAACATAGACAAAAAATTCATTGATCCTTGTGGATCTTGTATTGGCAGCAGCTACAGCGTTGATATTGGCGTTGAAGAACTTTGCAATGACAGAATGCTTGAAGCTCAAGATGTTCTTAAAGAATTTATGCCTTTTCATTCCGTATTGCAAACAATCAGTTTCACTGGTGAAGTTAGTGAATTCGTTCATCCGCCAACAGAAGCAATTGATTTTTTAGTTCATATTAACAGAATTGAAAATCATTTATCTGGAGAGTCTAATCCAATATTTACAAGACACATCAATTCAGAATGGTATGTTGATAGAGAAACACTGGCTGATCAAATGACAGTTCTGTCTGGAAAGTTAGGCACAGCTATAAATGAATATGTTTCAATTGTAACTCCAGACGTTATTCTTCAGGATACTGGCGTGATGTTGCAATATCACGTTTTGGAAGTTCTTTCTCCTTCTCCGAATGCTGGAACATATACAATTTCAAATTTGGACGGAAGAACAGCAAATGTATCATCTGCCGTTAATGAGCCTTTAAATGAAAGTCAATTTACATTCAATTTGTCGAATATAACTTACAGCAATTTTTCTACACAGATCAACCAAGATGATTATTTACAATTTACAGATTCAACTGTGTTGTTTGAAGATCTTGGAGTAAAGACATTATGGGACATAGATAATACCCCAGATTACACTGGCGGATCATGGAAAGTTCTTATTCCAGCATATTCATTAACTCCATATGAAATCAAAGATTTAGTCAATGGAGCCTTAATTCTTAGTGGAAATTCAAGTCTTCCAACATCAAACACAACAAATATAACATACCAAATACTTGACGATAATGATGTAGAAATTTACGAATCAGATGAATCAAATTTAGCCGTAGAAAGACGTGCTATTGTTAACTTCAATGATAGTATTTTAGAAATTCATCAAGTAGTAAACATTGGAGACTTCCTATATTACAACAGCACAGAATATGAAGTTGTTTCGTTTTCTGGTCAAGAATTCTGGATAAGAAATTGGACAGATGGCGACATGGCTGGGGTTACAGTTGAAATAAGAAGAAGAATTGCCAATAGGAAAATTGGGCAATTTGGATATAAAGGATTGCATTTAACTACATTTGATGATCATGAATCAGAATTTGATATTCAAAATGGAAGTAACCCTCCCGTTCTCTTGTTAGAAGATAATAATTTTAAAGAAAACTACATGTTTAAAATCAACGAAGAGTTCTTTAGAATTCTTGAATGGGATGAAAAAGAAGTCAAATTATCTGGAAGAGATCAATATTGGATGACTTCTAATTCTGGCGGGACAACAGTGGCTTATAGTTTGGTGCATTTTCCAAAAATTGGAGTAAACGTGGGATTTACAGTATTTAGTGAATTAGATCGTGATGGAAATGATCCAGTAATTAGAACAATTTCAGATCCAGTTGGGAACTTAGCAATTGTTGCACTGTCGGCTGGCGGAACAGGGATGCAAGAAAATGTAGGTCAGGAAGAAGGCGTCTCTTTTACAATTGAAACAAGATCTGGCAACACCGAAGAAGGAGTAGCATTATGAACAGTGATACATTTGCATTGGGAGATGTGGAAATTATTAGAGAATGGAAAGATGGAGAAAAAGAAATATTCAATGTCGATAATACCATTCTTTTGACAGGAAGACGTGCTCTTTGTAGGAGTTTAGCAAATCAAATTGGAGATAGCTATCAATTTTACATCACTCGAATGTTGTTTGGAGATGGCGGAACTCAGAGTGGAGTTAAAAAATACGTGAATGCTGGTCGAGAAGGTTTATTTGGAGTCACTAGACTCTCTAAGCCTGTAATCGCCAGTGTTGATGGTTCAATGCCAACACAGGTCATATTAACGTCTGTAATATCATTTAATGAGATTGTAGGGGTCACATTAAATGAAATGGCTCTACAAATGGCTAATGGAGATTTATACAGTATGACTACATTTGCAGATCTTAACAAAACAGAAGACATGCAAATTACGTTCAATTGGCGCTTAAACTTCATCTGAAAAATAGTTGCCAATTCTTTTTGTTTGTGGTATAAATATCCGAAAGGAGGCAATTATGCTTACAGAGAGACAAACACAGATAGTTACAGGATCGCTTTTGGGCGACGGAACAATTTGGACGAATTTCGTTGATCCGATGATGAAACTACAGATTGGACAATCAAAACGAGATCACCAAGGAGACGACAAAAGCAGTTATATTTGTTGGTATGTTAAAGAATTCCTGAGTTTTGGTTGTTCTGTCAGGCCGATGACAATCAAAGCTACTGGAATAGTTGCAAATGGCAAAAAGTCACATTTCGATAGATATGTTTTTTGTTCTCGTTGCGACAAAATTTGGAATCAGATTGAATCTAAGTGGTATGTACCTCGCACAGATCATCATAGATTCAAAAGACGTAAGATAGTTCCTACAGACATCAAACTGACGCCACTTACATTGTGCATTTGGCACATGGATGACGGCAGCAATAACCAAAAAGATGCTAACATTGAGTTAAATACACAAAGCTTTACGGTTGATGAAGTAGATTTTTTGATCAATAGACTTAAAGAAGATATTGGAATAAATAGTCACAAAAAAACTGGCGGTAGAAAAGAAGGACAATACAAAATTTACATTGGTCGCAACTCATACTTTGATTTCATTGATATGATAAAGCCACATATTGAATGGGATTGCTTCAAGTATAAAACAGAAACCATCGGATATACAAAACAGCCACATCGAGGAGAAGACCATTCTGGATCTATTCTTACAGAAGATAAGGTGCATGAGATATTTAGAATGAGGGATGAAGGCATGTTACAGAAAGAAATAGCAGAGAAAATTGGAACATCTAACATCTCTGCTGTTTTATCTGGAGAACAATGGGGTCATCTTGGTCTCAGTAGACCAAAGCTTAAAAAACCACGAGTTACAAAAGATAAAAAGCGACAGGTAGTTGACATGAACTCACAAGGAGTTTCTCAAAAAAACATTGCAGAAACACTAAATATCAATCAAAGCACAGTGTCGAGATTGGTCAACCAATCTAACTTAAGAAAATAGGAGCAAAATGTATTTCACAAACAATAATGATCAGAATCAACATTTAACAAAGCATGAGTCATTTTATAAAAATCAATATGACATTTGGATGGAAAATTTTTCAGGAGATAATCCTACTCAGCCTACTCAGCCTGAAAAACAAGATTGGGAAACAGCCCCTAGATTAAATTTAGACATGAGTAAAATGTCTGCCGAACAACAGGCTGCATATTTGTCAGAACAATTGACTCCCGATAAATTCAAACAATTTATAGTAAGAATTGTATCTGATGCAATTAATAAAGTTCCAGATAACCAATTTATAAGAGTTGCTACAGGTTATCTTCGAATAACAAATGCTGTAGGTTCTCATAAGTTCCAATAACAAATAAATCTAAATTCAACTCATGTAGCAAATTATATTCCTGATCGGCATTAGTTGTTAAAGTATTGTTTCGAGAGTTATTAAAGGAGTCCAATTTGTCCAATAAATTTAACATAGATTGTTCTGTTGTAAGTAAAATTCTGAGCGGAAAACGCTGGGGATATTTATTTAAGGAAGGTGTGCTATCCCACGCATAGAATTAATTCCAGAAGTTTTATATCATCCTCAAGATCCTTATCATTGGGAGATAGACAATCTGCCTCTTAAGAACATCTTAAGGCGTCAGAATTTAATCAATTTGTCTGTAGACAACTTATTAGAACAAATTAGGGATGCTATCGGCACTCAAGGATCTGTATCTAATCGTTTGAACCAGTCTATAAATTCAGACGGTTCTTTAAAATCCAGTGCAATTGACGAAGCTTTGCACAGCATAGAAGATCACGCAGATACATTAAATTATGTTAGAATGACCAAATATCAATCTGATAAGTTAGATTTAATTTCAGAAGACGCTACAAATTTATCAATTCAGATTGATGTAGATGGCAGTTCTGTGATATTGTTTGATGGTGGAGTTATTGAACTTCAAGCATCAAGTAGTGTGGTTCCAGTTATAACTGCTCCCAACATTCTTACATTTGAACTTGGGTTTCCAGTAGCTGCTGCTCATAGACACTTTTATGGATCTACTCCAGTTGATGTTAATTTGATGGACCCAGATTATATCAATTATACAGTAGACTCTACCCCAAGTCCATTTGTTGATGGAAGTCTACGTGTTTATGTAAATGGGGTCAGAGTTTTTGAAGACATAGAAGTTTATGCACCCGGACCACTTGCTGATGATCCATGGACTCTTTTGTCCTTTGTTTCAAACTCAGTAAATGGAGAATTTGCTTTATCTTCTGCAATATCAGAAGATGATGTGATTAAAATTGATTACGATATCTCGTTTGTTTAAGGACACAACATGGATTTAGGATTTATAATCCTTTCCCCTGATAGAAATATTGCTGGGGTCAAGAATAGCATAGGCTCAATCGGACACAATTCTTATGACAGAGAGTCAATCGCTATAGTTGGTGACGACGCTAACGCTGCTGATATGAAAGAATTCAAGGAAATATGTCCAACATACAAAGGCAAAGACACAATTACAAGTTTGATTAATCTTGGCATGAAGAAAATGAAACATGAATGGGCTTTGTTAATGTTTGGAGGAAGCCGCATCAGACCATATCTCGAAAAGAAAATAGAGATGTTTGCAAAATCAGAAAAGGATATTCTTTTTCCGGTCATTGAACAAAAATATGACTTCGTGTCTAGCTCACTCAACGGTGTTGTGATTAATACAAAATTCTTTCAAGAAATTGGAGATTTTCCTGAATCTCCTATGATTAAAGAAGGAATGAATGACTTTGAAATAGCAAAACTTTTCTGGTGCATAGATGCGATTGAAAAGAAAGCAGTATTCAAAGGAATAGTCGGAATGAGAATTACCTAGAAAGAAATTGCATGACAACAATCGCTCAAGGATGGACGGTAGACATTAGATGAAAATGAAAATTATATTTTGACTAATGCGTTTGCTCTAAACATTTCAGTACAATATGAAACTGACGGCAGATTTGACAAAGTACAACAAACTCAATTTACTGATTGGATGCAATTTGTAAATCAATCTATTACAAACAATAATTTCAAACCTGTTACTATTAAAATAAGCAATCAAACCATTAATAACGCTGTTTTAAATTTGATTAATTGGCGTGAATTAGATGGTTTTATAATTTTAGAGATGAATTTCCGATCATTTCCCTTATTTGCCTCAATTAAAATTCCAAAAATCAAGAAGATAGAACAAATTTTAGATTGGCGTCGATATGGTTTTTAAACGTTGAATTTCCAGATTCTTTCTAACCAAAACCCATTCATCACTCAGTGGATTCACTCCAGTATCTAAAGACACCAGTTCTGCAACGACTTCTTCTACAGACTGAAACACATTGCATCTCTTGTTTTTGATAGGATCATCAAGATCTGCAACATCAAACAGCCATCTTGGAAATTTTGCCAAACCACCATCACATATGAAAAACATTGGTTTATGTTGTTGTTCAGCAGTATAAACCTCATTTGAGGTTCCCCATTGTGGAACTTTTGTATCTACAACAACAACCAAAAAATCGGAAATGTCCACAAACCTTAAATCGTATCTCCGATATTGTTTGACATACTGACGAAGCTCTTCCCAACGACCTTCTTTTTGAAGTGTTTCTTGGTAAGCTTTGTTTTCTCCGATTTTGATATCATAGCCGCCCGGCTTATCAGTCGGATCGATCAAGTCAATTTTAAGACCAGATTCTGCAATGAGCTTAACAAACTTCCTTCTCCACTCGACGCCGTGATCTGCCACGTTTTCCATTGCTCCGCTCAAATACCCACAAGCACAATCTAATTTACCCATGTGTAATATTCCCTAAAAGTTACTTTGTATCTCATGCAATCTAGAAAATCGTCTTTAATCAGACTAACAAATTATTTTCTTGAATCAAGATCAATAATCAAATTTTTATAACCCACTGTAATTTTTCATGTGAGATTTAATATCAAACTTTTCTTTTTAGCCAAAAACTGAGCAACTCTTCGCAACATAACTATATTAAACAAACATATGGAGGTAAATTTGTCAACCGAACTTATTGAAAAAATCGAAATGATTTTAAACAAAGTCGATCTTCCAGATCGCCACACATTCTTTCAGCTCGAAAAATTCGTAATTGGCAAAGAGCCAACTGCTCAAGCTCAATTATGGCAAATTGTCAGGGAAATGCAAGCTAGAGTTGAAACTGTTGATTCTTACAGAAAACAGCTTGAAGATGCTGAAGACAATCTTGAATTGTTTGATATCAGAATTGAACGACAAAACAGGGTTCTTAGATCAGAAGCAAAAGACAAGAATGAATATACAGACTTAAATTCTCAGGAGTATGAGATAAATATAAGAAAGATGCAACGTGACAAAGAATCCCTCATTTTATCGGCCAGAAAAGTTAATAAAAAACTTAGATGTGTTCTTGAAGAATTATCTTTTTTGGCTTCTGCTTATGACAAGATTGTTAATAATTACGAAAAAATAAAACCTTTGGACGATGACGAAGCTCAAAGGGAGATGTGGAATGAAAAGCTACTTGAGGAATTCAATTTAAGAGTAATTTTACAACGTCCATTAGAGCCAGAATTTGTCAGAACAGTATTGTGTCTTGGAGACGATTCTACTGTAAAACAGCATGTCGTAAAATTAATTGATAACATTCAAAAGAAAATGATTGAACAAGCAAAACCGCCACAAGTAGAAACAAAAGCAAAAGTAGCAGGATAAAAATGACAGATAAAAATGAGAATTTAAAAAAGGTAGAAACATGTTCATAGATCGTATATCTTCACTTGACGACGCTTATAGAACTGGCGACTTGAGTTTGTTCCCAGAAGCCCTTGATGACAAGCATATATTGTTTGAAGCAACAAACAATTCTTTTGTTTCACTTAAACAAACTTTGACTTACAACGGAAAAACAATCATTGTTGAAGACACATCATTGTTCCCAGATAAAGGAGAATTAAGAATTGGTCCTCTTCCGGGAGAAGCTGGCGAATACGAATTGATTTACTACAATAAGAAAACAAGCAATACATTTCAACAACTTAAAAGAGGCTATGCTGGATCAAAAATAAATTTTTGGCCAGCAGTAAAAAGTTGGGTTTCTAATTCTGTCGTAGCAGAACATCACAATGCTATAAAAGATGCGATACTTAACATCGAAGTTGATCTCGGGGTTAAAAACTTTCCAGAACCAGAATCTTTAAATGGTATATTGAAAAAGCAAGAAATTAGATTTTTGGCTCCGAAGCCATTGTTTAGAGCGTCTCCAATCAAAGGGGCACCTTCTCTTGAGGTTAGATTCCAAAATTTCACAACAGGACATGTTGCTAGATTTTTATGGGATTTTGGAGACGGCGGAACATCCTTGGAAAAAAGTCCTACGCACACATATGTTTCCGAAGGGAAATATACAGTAAAGTTAAATGTAGTTACAACAACGGGTGCTCAAGGGATCGTTACAAAAACCAACTACATTACTGTAGACAAAGAAGAATCATCACCATTTTTTTATGTTGATTCGATTGATTTGCCATATTCTGTTGAGTATGCAACAGAGAACAGTGTTGATCCAAAGGAGTTTATATTTGTAGATCAAACGGATGGCGACATTGTCCAAAGAAACTGGATATTTGGAGATGGAGAAACATTTACTCAACAAGATCCAGATATTCATCAAATGAACCACATCTATAGTCTTCCGGGAAGTTACATTGTTACAGAACTGGTACAATTTAGTAACGGAACACTCAAAAAATATCAACTGTCAAATCCATTATTGGTAATGTAAGGAAATCATGATACCAGAAGTACCTCTTTATCCAGAAAGCTTTGATTCAGATAACAATCTGTACTTGGTACATGATTCTCTTAGATTAAGACTTTCTGTTGATTACAATCCCAGAGATAATGTGATTTACGCAGAAGGAGACTTCTTGGTTGTATCAAGAATTCCTCCAACTGGACAAATCACATTGACAGAGCAATGCAGTGATTTAAAAAACAGAGCAATATCTTTCTATTACGAATCATTTGATTCGGAAACGATTGTATTTTCTAATTTAACAATATTAGAAGGATTTGCAGATGTGCCAAAGATTAAAAGAATCACAAACATAACTGTTAATGTGATGGCTGACCATCACAACAATCTTAAAGACACTTTAATTTCTATACAAGAATTTTGCGGCGTTAAAGGAACGGAAGACAAAGAACCATTCGGACCAACACTAGAAGGAAGAATCAACTTTCTTAGAAGATTAGTTTTACAGCCAAAAGCTTGGTTTTCAGCAGATAAGAAAATTGGAAATGTTCCTTTTTGTGTCACATTCAAAGACTTAAGTTTTAGACTCGGAACAGATGGTGATGCCGGTGAAGTAAAATTAACTTGGGATTTTGGTGACAACACAAATTCAATTGTTTCGCTAATTAGCGAAACAAGTATGGTTCCAGAAAGTGCAGTCAATGTAATCGTAAGAGACAAAGACGGCGGAACCATAAAAAAATGTTACCAAGAGCCGGGAATCTATGACGTAAAGTTGACTGTGGAAAACGGATTTGGCTCTGATGTCATTGTTATTCCAAAATTAATCAATGCCAGAGTCAAAGCACCAGATAACGCTATCATTCGATTTATTGAAAACACATCAAATCAACAAGTGGAACCCGGTGTTCCACCAGATGGTCCATTTGAAACAACTCCGAAGATTCGTTCTCCAATCAACACATTAATTCACATTGAACTTCCTTCTGGAGAAAATCCATCAAATCTAGGATACTCATATTCTGGAGAACAACTTAATGATTCAAACATTCCTATTGATCCTATAATTTCATACAATTGGCTTTTAGGAGATGATTTATTGCATCCAAGTTCTCCCAATACCAAAGCATCTTATAGCATCGGCGGAATCTACGACATAAAACTAAGAGTAGATACAGAATTTAAAGCTTACAGAATAACAACTTACAACGAATCTGTTGATATTGTTGAAAACTATAATTTGTGGCTATGGGTGTTTAGCGATGCAAACACTGTAAAATCATATGAATATGGTTTAATTAGCGAAACATTCAAAATCAATTCTTCAAACAATTTGGCGGTTACTAGAAATGACGACTTTTTGATGTCCTTGCCACAATCTAACAAACAAATTTCTGAATTTAAGAGAAATACTGGTTTTGCAGCAAGAGGAACATTGGCTTCTGGTCAAGGCGGAACAGCTATGCTTTATTGGGCTGGAGGACGAAATGAATTAGATCCAGTGTCGAGCGAAGTGATAAATGTAAGAGAATTTAACGGATTCCTTGGAACTTATATAACAAAACCTTCAATTACAAGACAGTGGAATTGGCTTAATGTAAATTCTCCATCAATTTCTTATTTTGCCTTTGGAGACACTCCAACAAGACTTCCTTTCACTTCATATACAAACACATCAAAAACAGCATTAGAATTGTCTGGATTAACAACATCAAGCACGACATTTTCTGACAGCAATTATTTCAATGGTGCCGCAGAATTGAATTCTAATCCAGCAGTTTATGATGGCAGTGGAGATAACACATACGGACATTTCAGCGTCTATAGAAGTGCTTGGAAAGATAGTACAGGATATTTCGCAAGAAATGACGGAGTTGGACCATTTTTTAGAATTAAGAATTTTTACAGAACAGAAGGTTCTGTGTCTAATCCTTTCACATCTATAAGAAAGATGCAAGATATTCAAGGTCCGACCAAAATAGAAGGACAATTAACAAACTTGAGCACGGGTATATACCTTTTGAACAATACAGGGTCTATCTCTAAATTTGATGATACTGCAACAGCTTGGTCAACTGGTGGACCCGGAGTAAATTCTTTGCTTTACAGAAAGTTGCAAGACACAAGTGTTCAAGGATTTGACAATTCGTCAAACACGTTTCTTGTTGCTTCGGACAGTGACCATAGAGCGTATTTGAGTTTTGACTATAGTGAAAACGCATTTGTAAAATTTAGTGAAATCGACCTAAGCTTCAAATTGTTGGCACCTCGTCCAGAAGGGGAACAATGGGTGGCTGGGATTAATTAACCAGATTCATCAATTGCAACAAAAGGTGTAATCTACGATATCCAAGATCTACCATACACCATGACTTTCTTTAATAAAAACATATATACTAGATAATTCCTCGTATTTCAAGGGCAAAATATGGTTTTTCCTCCTTCGACGCAATTCCCTCGTGCCATAGATGATGACTACACATTGTTCTTGGTCTATAACACGACTGAAACAAAACTGTGTTTAGACAATTCTGCATGGTCTCAAGAAATAGACATCATTCCTGTTGTGGGAGATAAGCCTGAAATTTGGGCAAACAATGGGTTTGCGAATATTGACGGAGAGCTTTTGTATTACGATGAGGTTGGCAAAAATAGCGAAGGAAAGGTCAACAAGCTTAAGAATTGTGCAAGAAATCTAGGTGGAGAGCACACGAAATTCAACACACGAGGAACTTGGATAAGAAGCTTTGTTGTTGCAGAACACCATAATCAAATGGTCAATGCTATTCTGAAAACAGAAAATTTCATTGGTTACAATTTTGATCCTCGCAGACCAACATTGGATTGGAGAATTAGAAACCTTGAAGCATTAGAGGTGATTTTTGATGATTTTGATTGCCCTGATATCAATTTCACATTCAATATTATTGAAGACAGTCCAATCACTGGAAAATTAGCAACATATCTAATACAGATTACAGGAAACACAAACAGTTATAGACTTGATTTTGGAGATGGATCTTTCACGACAACAGAATTCCAAGGAAGCCATAGATATGCTGTAAATTCTACTGTAGACCCTGTTGTTACAGTTACCAATGATAAATGTCAAATAATTCAAACGCCAATTGAACGTGAAGAACCATCAGAACCACCACCACAAATCAGAATGACGCTTATTGTTCCTGTGCCAGAAATACCGGAAATCCCAGACTTCACTTTTGTTCCATGTACTGTTCCAGAAGCAGATATAAATCTTCCGCCACTGGTTGTTCCTTGTATTTCAATTGAAGGTCAGATTGGTCCAATTCCTTCTGTAATTGAAGGAAACTTCTTTAGTCAAATTATAATTACTGGATTTAGTAACATTAACATTCCAAGCACAATTGAAATCACTGGACCTCCAATTCCTCCAATTATTTTGGTTGAACCTCCAATTCCTCCGACAATCATAATTGATCCTCCAATTCCTCCAACGATTGTAATCGTTCCTCCACAATCAAACATCTTCATTTCATTGGATTCTTCAGATTTGCCAAGATTAGAAGTTGATTGGGGCATGCCTCCTAACATGGAAGTAGCTTTAACAATGGCTAGACAAGTTAAACCTCCTCGTCGTTTTGCCGCAGATCCATCTATCATTAATGAATTTGGCACTGAGTTTGCCGATTTATTCCAAGCTGCTGGAACAATGACTGTAGAATATGAACCAGTTGGATTGCCATCTGAGATTAGAATCATTGCACCAGATATGCCCAAAATCATGATTGACACATCAAACATGATTGACAGGATCAAAATTGATTCAAGTGAAGTTTATATCCCTGATATTAAAATCTATGGACCAGATAGTCCCATTCCAACTTCAATTAGATTGGATGGCAGTGAGTTGCCAGAAGAATTTGACTTAGTTTATAAAGGCGGTCCAATTCCTGTGCAGGTCAATACAGAAGTATTTCTTAAAGTAGAAAGCACCTTGCCAGAAAGAATTATTCTGGAAATACCAAGACCAATTCCAGAGAAGATAATTTTGGAAAGCAACCTTCCAGACAAAATCATTCTTGAAGGTCCGATCTCAATTCCAATTTCTATGCCAGAAAATTTCGGAATCCCACTTTTATTTCCAGATAAAATGCCAGAAATAGAAGTAGTTTATCGTGGTGCTCCTATTGAACTAAAAATCACAATGGATCAGATCATGCAGCAAAATGCTAATGGCTCATGCGTTATGATCGTGCCATGTCAGACCCGCTAAGTGCAATTTTTCACGCAGGCGTACTATGATATTTGTATGAAACAAAACATTAGCGGCATTTATGCCATAATCAACAAAACAAACAATAAGCGATATATTGGATCTTCTAAATCTGTATATTACAGATGGTCTCAAAACCATCTTGTTCAATTAAGGCATTCCATTCATTTTAATAGGCACCTGCAAAGTGCATGGAATAAATACGGGGAAAACAATTTTGAATTTATTGTGATTGAGGAATGCAACATATCTTTGTTACTAGAAAAGGAAGGATATTGGATTGAATATTATAAATCTTGGGAAAGAGAACATGGTTACAACTTAAATAGAGTTGTTGACGAAAAACAAGTTTTATCACAAGAGTCAATTAAAAAAACAATAGAAACTAAAAACATTGAAAATTATTGGACAACAGGAACCAATGCAAAAATTATTGAATTGTTCAATGAGGGAGAAAGCAAAAATTTTATTGCAATCAAATTAGGTGTCACACGATCTGCTGTTTATTCATGTCTTGAACAAAATGATTTATATCACAATACAGGCAGAGGAAATGAGATCAAGCTTACAGAAGAAGTTAAGCAACAAGTTCAAGAACTTAGAGATCAAAACAATACTGTTGCTGAGATTTGCAAAATAACTGGAGTCAGTGAGACGCAACTTCGTAGAACAGAAACTATAGTTGAAGATAACAAATATGGCGGCAAAGTAAAAAGAGAGACATATAGGACTGTTACGCCAGATGTTATTGCCAAGGTAGAAATATTGCGTGCTGAAGGAAAGAAATGGGAAGATATTGAAAAAGAGATTGGCGTAAGTCGCTTTGCATTGCATCAAAATGGCGTCACTGATATGTTTAAGAATCCTAATGCTCGCAAAGGAATTAAGTTGCAGAAAGTAACAAGAGAAAAAGAAGAAGAAATATATCGTTTGTTGTTAGATAAAAAAACAGTAACAGAGATTCACAACATTACAAATATTCCAAAATCTACTATAAGATTAAGAAAGAAAGGAAGACAGGGAACAAATGAAAGTCAAAAAACATCTCACTAACGAATATATTCTTGGAGGCGGAACATGGGTTCGTAATTTCACGAAAAATAACAATACTCCAATCACTGTGTCTCATTTATACGATCAAAAAGATTACGGATTGATTGTTCACAATGAGCAAGTAAATTCAATAAGACCAAAAATTGCTGATGAAGTCATTTCATTCAACAAGATAGTCATCGTGTCTGACGGGTATAGTTTTGCGAAAAGACATGAAATTATTGCCAAGATGCCGACAGATGTTTGCGTTTTAGCGATCAATGGTGCCTTGAAAGACTGGAAACTTACAGGAAAAAAATCCATCAATGCCTATGTGGTAAACAACCCATATCAAGAATGTTCTAACTTTCTCCCAAAGCAAAATGGTTACTATCCAATTTGTGTTTCTTCAATCAGAACGAACTATAATTTCACGAAGTCATACAAGAATGATTTGTATGTCTATTCCCCTACTCCAGACGAGTCATTTGGAGCGGAATATAGCGAGAAATACTTTATAGATGACTACAGAAATCCTGTTTGTGCGGCTATAGGATTGGCGTACCAATTTGGGGTAGAAAATCTCATGTTAATGTGCTGTGACGAGTCGTTTGAAAGAGAGCGTGATTATGCAGTAAGGCTTGAGAACGGACTGTGGACATATCCTCAACACATACGATCCAAAGAAATTATAGATGCAAATCTCTACTGGTTAACACATCAAAAAGACAAAGAAGTGACTGTTGTTGATTATTCTGATGCCGGAGATTATTTTAATGCCTCATATATAAAATCTGAAATGGATGCTTTAAACTTTTTCGTTAATGGGGAGGAGCCCAATGGAGCAAAATAAAAGAATTTCACTTCAAGATTTTAAGAACTGGATAACAGAACAAAAAGACTTGTCCAGTTTCTTCACTCTTGGTATCGAACAAGAAAACCCATATGACAAGTATGTCGGAAAATCTGTACGCACAAAAGTAAGCAAGAACAAACTTATGGAAAAGGTGGATTCAGAGAGCGATGCTGAGTCTCTGATCGATGAATTTATAGAAGAAGGCGGAACAATTCTTACAGTAGAAGAAAAAAGAATTCAAATTGAAGTTGAATCAGGAGAATTTTACTTGCCAAGATTTTGTGTCAAGATCGCTAAAAACGAAGAATGAAAATTGAACGCAAGTTGATTGATTCAGCAACTTGTCAAAAACCTTCTTCTTTCCAATTGCAACGAGAATTGCAACGAGAATTGCAACGAGAATTGCAACGAGAATTGTCTTCTGAATCTAGGGAATTATACATGGTCCCTAAAAAATCTCTACTCATGATTTCTGCAAGTGTGGGTACATCTTCTGAGTTTTGCGAATTTACAAAATCTTGTTGTGATTCAAAACTCCAGATTGCCTTTAATTTGGCAGAAGATTCAACAATATCTTGTTTCATATTGTTTATTATCATGTCATTATAAATTTCATTTCTTATCATTTCATCGGCAACAATAATATATTTGTTGTATTTTCGCCCATCTACTTCTATAGACATTATTATTTTAGTACAACCAATTCCATAGTTTTGTTCACAAATATTAATATTAAACATACTTTTATATTTATCAAATTTGCAATAATTTTGCAATACTAATCTTTTTTTCTAAGCATCGTTTTAACGATTTTGCATGAATTTGTATCAGCGATAGGTGCATCACAATATGCTTTGAAGTCCAACAAAGGAATTGCTCCTGTTGTGATGTTGGAGTAACCTCTTGATTGAAGACGTGATGCCAATTCGTTGTAATCTTTAGCTGTTTCCACCCAAGGCTCATACAACATTCTATTGTCATGGATAATCTGAGAAATCCGAAGTTCCCAAGCAATCGGTAGATTCAGACTCGATAGATCCGTCAACTTCGATGTTGTCGCAGATTCGCTCTGTAGAACTGTCACTAGCTTCATCCCCTCCTTGGATCGGCTCGCCAAATACAAATAAAGTCTCTTCATGGATTAACCCCTTAAATAATTCTTCCAGTAATATCTGTGCATGAATATCATCTCCAAATTGATGACAAAAACCAACAAAAGTTTTAGTGCCTATTTCTGATTTTTCTTGATCGTTCATGAAAATTTTTCTCAAGTATGAAAAGGTAATTGATCTTATATTGTCTTATGATAAGTTTTACTGAATACTCCAAAATAGCCAACAACTATTGCATCTGTTATTTTGGAAATTCCGACGAATACCTTGTGCAACTGAAAAATCTCAAGCCAATCTTGGAGAGAGAGTTTCCAGATCTTGTGATTTACATAGGATGCAAAGACGATAAAATTGAATTGCTTAAAGAATGTAATCACGTTCTAAAGATATCAGAGCTTAAAATTAGAAAAAATGATTTTGCACATATTTCAGAGCTTAGATATAATGGATCTACTCATCCAATTGAAGATTTTATCATCAGTGCTGGTCTTACAAATTTTGGATTACAACCTGAAACTCCAGAAAAAACAACCAAATGTGTGATCATAACCAAAGGATCTCACCCTACTAAAACTTTGGAAAAATACAAGATAGACAAATTAAAAAGAATCGCCACATTAAAAGGTATGTATTGTGAGTATGACACAGATGTAAATGACGCTGGTTTAGTTATGGGCGTAGAATCTGTTGGTTTGTGTCAGGCGGCATTTTCTGGAATTGAAACACATTTGGTTCCAACAGGAGTAGGTACACGCTTGTATAAATCTATGATGCCAAAAATAAATGTCCTGAATATATAATTGTGACGGACAATACACATTAAAGAACACATGGAGTAAACATGTCAGTATTTCAAGTACAACTACAAAATGTAAATCAGGGAAAATTGGATGTCGATCCATCATCCTACGTTTCTGGAAGCGGCTATGGTCAGCTTGGTTCAGCATTCTTAACATCAAAGCAACGTCAGATTTATGTTGCTGGTCCTAACAGAACCTACAGACTTTTGAAAGACGGGGATCAATTCACCGACTGCAACTACTGGAAGAGATTTGCTTACCCACAAGTATCTCATGAACAAGCTTTCATTAAAGTTATTACAGATGACGGTTCGGTTTACAGCGACATCCCAGAAGAAAATACATTCGCTAAGGGTGAAACCGTTACATTGACAACAGCACTGTCTGGAAACGTAATCGATTTTGTTACCACATACGGTGGACCAGCAAGATTCTTGCAGATTCAGAACTTGGACGGTACAAAGTCTGTTACAGGCGAATTGAATGGAGACGTTAACGTCACATTCACGCTGAATGCAGGTGAAAGCCAAATCTTCAACAATGGAGACCTTGCAATTACTTTGTTGAGACTTAAGACTTCTAGCGGAACTTCTACCGCTAATTGGATGGCATCCATCAAGTCTACACCAACTAGCTAATTGACTATTAACAACTGAAAAATTACTTGGACACGGTTTTTAGGAACCGTGTCCATTTTTTTTTCTTTGAACTCTATTAGACAATGCCAGTAGTAAAATCAAAATTACCTATTCGACAACGTATCGATTATAAAAGACCAGAACAAGCAAAGCCCACTATTGGAATTCGTGATTTTTATAAAAAAAGAAAAAAAGTTTTAATTCAGCGAGGATGTGGCGGTCTAGGCGACATTTTGATGCACAGAATGATGTTCGAAGATTTTAAGAAGCTTATGCCAAATGTAGAAATTCATTTTTCTTGTCCAGCTATTTACCATGACGCTTTAATTGATCATCCTTTTATAGACAAGATTCTTGATTCAAACTCTGTCAACTGTCATGATTATATTGTACATTATAACACCACAACATCTTGTGGTCGTTGGGAGATGAACATGGCTCCTATGTCTGGAAAACACAGAAGTGACATCTGGGCAAATCATTGTGGAGTATCTCTTACAAGTCATGAAATGCACTTTCAAATTTCTGAAGAAGAAAATAAAGATGGAAAAGACATATTAGAAAAACACAGAGATAGAAATGGAAAGATCGTTGTGTTGGCTCCAATTTCAGCTATGCACAATAAAAATCTAACAGACGAATTAATGGTTGAGGTGACAAATGGTCTTCGTGATCGTGGATTTTTTGTAACCGGGCTTCATGGAACGCCTATATACGGATTGTTGAAAAACGATATACCAACAATTTATGGTCTTAAATTAAGAAAATGGTTGTCTGTAATAAATCAAGCTGATTTTATTGTAAGTGTTGATACATCTCATTTTCATGCAGCAGGAGGAATGAAAAAACCTGTTGTTGGAATTTTCACATTCGTTAATGGCCCAACATATGCTTTGCATTATCCAAATGTGGAATTAGTTCAGGGCCCGTGTCCATTGAAATATTCTGGCTGTTATGATTGGGGCAAATGTCCAAAAATTAAAGAAGCACCAAAAGTTCCATGTTGTTCTAAAATAACTGCAAATTCTATACTTTTTGCATTTGATAAATTGTCTTCTAAGACAGATAAATAAGCATTTTATTGCAGCTTTTATGTGATTGTCGCTGTTATAGAATTGTAGTTTTAAAATAAAATGGCATTTTGATATCGTAAATACCATCATGCCACAGATAGTCAAGCAACCAAAGACACAAATTCGAATCGTCCCGAAAGATGGCGAGATTGAAATTACTTTGAATATCAATATTACAATTGATGGGCAATTAACAGCTAATGCAATCGATGCACAAAGCGTTTCTGTGCTTGAAAAAGATAAAGAAAAGGATGCCGAACTAATGATCCCGGATTTCTTTTCTGGTGTTAAACTTAAATTTGGAAAAGACAAGGAGCAACTATGAGCGGAATCGGATTTGACGCTGGGACGTATAATTTAGTTTGCTGTAAAAGAAATGCAGAAGGAAATTTCATTTACAAGAGAGAAGTGAACGCATTTCTTGAAATGGAACTTGAGAATGACTTTGTTTTTAACATGATGAAGAAATCTGGCGTTCCATTAATTCATCGGGAAGACGCCAACGTGGCTTATGCTCTCGGCGAAGCAGCCATTAACATGGCTTACACAATGAGAAATGTAGATCTAAAGAGACCAATGAAAGATGGTTGCGTAAACCCGCATGAACGTGACGCATTTCAGATCATGAGTATTATGATTCATAGTCTTTTAGACGAAATCAAAAAGGACGGAGAGATTCTATGTTATTCTGTTCCAGCCAATGCCATTAACGAAAACACAGATGCTGATTATCACAGAAAAATTCTGGAATCCATCTTCAAAGCTTTCAAGAGTGAAAAAGGTTTTAAAGTTGACGCTAGACCAATTAATGAAGCTATGGCTTTAGTTTATGCAGAACTTGCCGATAAAATGTTTACAGGAATTGGCGTTTCGTGTTTGTGTCCAGGAACAAAAATATACACAGACAAGGGAATTGTAGAAATACAAGATGTCAAAATTGGGGATAAAGTAATCACACATATGGGCAAATGGAGTGAAATCAGCAATATTATTACAAAAGAATTTAATGGTGCAATGACAAAGATACAAATTGCCGGATATTCAAATAACACTGACGAATATAAGTTTGTAGACAACCATGAACTTTATGTTAAAAGAAATGGAATTTGGTCATGGGTTGGCTGTGAAGAACTAGAAATTGGAGATATCGTTGGAGAGCCAATACTTAAACAAGATAGAAATTCAACAAGACCTGCAATGAATATTTGTGAAAGAATTACATGTTCTAAGAAATGGAATAAAAAACGCATAGAATCAACTCCTGATCTACAAAGGTTTTTAGGATATTTTATGGGCGATGGAAGCATTAACTTAGAAGAAGGATGTATTCAAATAGATTTTGGACTTGAAGAACAACAATTTGTTAACGACTCCAAAGAAATATTGCAAAAAAGATTTGATAAATCTTCCACAGAAATCAACAAATCAGACAATGTGATTAGACTTAAGTGTTATAGCAAAGGATTGGCAAATTGGATGAACAATCATTGTTATGATTCTGCTGGGAAAAAACATTATCCTTGGTCAATTGAAAAATTAACCAATTCAGAATGTATGAATCTTTTATGTGGATTGGTTCGTTCTGATGGGACTATTTCTGAAAGTCAGATCACATTTGGAAACTCTAATACAAAATTAATTTTACTTGCAAAACAATTATTTTCAAGAATTGGAATTGCTTCTAGTGTTTCTTGGAGAGAACCAAGGATTAGTCATCTGAAAGATGGAAGAAATATTGTTGGAAAATTAAACGAATGGGTTGTTAGTGCGGCTGGCAAAAAAGTTTCATATTCTTTATCAGATTTAATGACTAATTTGGATTGTGAAAACAGCCAAATTTCAGAAAAAATATTTATTGAAGATGGGTTTTGTTGTGGTCGAATCCAAGCTATTGAACACGAAGAATATGAAGGTGCTGTATATGATTTACAAGTTCCCGGAGATCATTCATTTTCTGGACCAAATTTAACAATTCACAATTGCGGAGCCGGTATGGTCAATGTGGCATTTTCCTTGTTCGGTGCAGAAGTTTTCAGTTTCTCCATCGTGAATTCTGGAGACTGGATTGATCAACAATCGGCTCGTGCTGCTGGTGAGACTGTAGCTTTCATTAACAAAGAAAAAACAAAGATTGATTTGAATAAAGAGCCTGACACACTTGTACAGCGAGCAATTCGTACACAGTATGAGTTGATGATAGAAAAAACAGTTTCTGGCATTAAAAAAGGTCTTACAGAAAATAAAGACAAGAATGCTCGCATCGGACAGCCGATTGACATTATTGTTGCAGGCGGAACAGCAAGTCCTCCGGGATTTGACAAGTTGTTCGAGAAGTTGTTGAGATCAGCAGAAATGCCTGTTGAAATCGGCAGTGTTATTCGTCCAGAAGATCCTCTATATTCTGTAGCTCGTGGCTGTTTGGTAGC
>Ga0105052_10002113_pt1 | contig 24922 bp, 22 predicted proteins | sample FRY03_FD_78094 | JGI IMG/M metagenome (GOLD analysis project Ga0105052, IMG submission 78094) | Freshwater microbial communities from Lake Fryxell liftoff mats and glacier meltwater in Antarctica - FRY-03 | ecosystem: Environmental > Aquatic > Freshwater > Ice > Glacier meltwater ... | reverse complement strand
TGACTGAGCGAGCTTGAACATCATCATCAGGCTGGCCTTCCTCGAGCCGCTGCCCTTCGTGCGGCGATGCCGAAGGCGGATCGTCGAGAAGGCACTCTCAATGGGGTTGGTCGTCCGCAGGTGGATCCAGTGCTCGGCCGGGAAGTCGTAGAAGGTTAGGAGAGCATCCCGATCCTTCGCGAGGCAACTGCACGCCGCCTCGTACTTCGCTCCGTACTTCTCAATGAAGTGGTCGAAGGCATTGATCGCCATTTCTCTGGTCTCGACAAGCCAGATCTGGTGGAGGTCACCTTGGCCTTCGCCTGAAGAGCCTTGGGTAGCTTGTTGAGGACGTTGCCATCCTTGTGCATCCAGCACCGCTGCTCCTTAGGTCGTTGGGAAGACTTCTCGAAGAGCGGCCCAGAAGCCGAGGGCACCGTCGCCGACCGCCAGCTTCGGCGGCCGCGAGAGCCCTCTCTGCTTGAGATCCAGGAGCAGCTCAACCCAGCTCTGCTTACTCTCACGGATGCCGTCAATGACGGCGATCAGCTCCTTCCGGCCGTCGGCCGTGGCTCCCATGACAACCAGCAGGCATTGCTTCTGGTTGCCCTCGTCATCGAGACTTTGCTTCAGTGGATCCCGTCCGCCCAGACGTAGACATACTCCTCAGTAGCCCAGCTCCCGTCATTGATGCTCCGGGCCGGGAGGTAGCCATTGCGGACAACTCGCCGCCTACTACGCTCGTCCCGCGTCGCCGCATGTTCCTCAAGGAAGGCTTGCACTTCACTCTCCAAGGCTGATTGAAGCATTTTTCGGCAACCTTCACGGACATACACATCGATGGCGCTGCGGCTCTCGTCGGCGATCGCCGTCACGACGGCCTCGCTTCTGGCCGCCTCGATCGCCTCCTGCCGATCCCGTCTCCTCGCGTGCTTCCGACCTGATGGACAACTCGAACTGCAAACCGTAAAACCTCGCATGGGTGGCGTATTCTTTCTGCCCGTTGTGGGCTGCTGTTGGTGAACTGATCACAGCAGGATACGCCGCCTTTTTCTTTTCCAACATGAAACACAACTTTCGGTTATAGCTCACGGCCAGAGTCGTCCCTCACGAGGTTCGGCGGTAGAATTGTGAGATTCTCCACAAAACATTAAGGTGAGCGACGTGTTTCATTCTTCCCCATCACCGCTGTCCGCTTCGCAGGCCGCCAACCGGCGCACGTCCTGGCTTGTGCTGGGTTTTGTGGGTTTGGTGGCGATGATTCTCTGGCCATCATTCATGGGGCAGATTCATTACCAGAGAACCCGCAGCGAATTGAGAGCCATTCGCGATGCGGCGGCCGGTGCGGAACTAGCGTCGATAGGCAAGCTCTTTACGACGCTGGCCCGCGTGATCGGGCCTTCGGTGGTGAATGTCACCTCCAAGCAGCGCATTCGATCGCTGGACGACGAGCTCGCTGCATTTCATGGAGATGTGCCGCGGGGCATTATCAGCGAGAGTGTGGGATCGGGCGTGATCGTGGAATCCGACGGCATCATTGTCACCAACTACCATATGGTTGCCAACTTCGAAGAGATCGATGTGCAGTTGGCTGACGGTCGTCGATTTGTCGGCGAGCTTCTCGGGGCCGATGCGGCTAGCGATCTGGCTGTGCTGAAGATTGCGGCGGATAATCTGCCCAAGGCCGAGTGGGGGGATAGCGATAGTGTCGAGGTCGGAGAGATGGTGTGGGCCATCGGCAATCCTTTTGGTCTGGATCGCACGATTACCTATGGGATCGTCAGCGGGATTGGCAGGACCGGGGTCACCGACAACCCGATTCAAGAGTTTTTGCAGACCGATGCGTCGATCAATCCCGGCAATTCTGGCGGCCCGCTTGTCGATGTCCACGGACGCATCATGGGAATTACGACAGCAATGGTCGGCAGAGACTACCGCGGCATCGGATTCGCGATCCCCAGCAACACAGCCAAGAGGGTTTGCCAAGACATTCGCCTAAGCGGACATGTGGAGCGAGGGTATCTGGGAATTGAAATGCGTCCGTTGCCGTCGGAAGCCACACGATGGCGGGGCATTCTTGTGGCTGGTGTCGAGCCGCGATCGCCGGCAGCGATGTCTGGCATCCAGACAGGCGATGTGATCGTCGGCTTTAATGGCCGAGAAATTAACGAAGCAAACCGTCTTGCGCTCTTGCTGACGCGAGCCCTGATTGGCAACGAGATTTCGCTCGATATTGTCCGCGATAACGAGTCCAAAACAATCCTCGTGCGCATCGGCCGTCGGCCCCGCGATTAAACCGGTCGGCTACCCACCCCTTTATGTTGTCGGTGGGTCGTCGAGGAACTTCGTAAAATTGAATTCATCGGCCCCGAAACCGGTTTCCAGCCTGCTGCCGGAGTTCGCGGCAGTTGACGAGGTGCTGATTGGCTTTGCCGTCGACCGCATTGCCGGCGTGCCCTGCGTTCGTGCCTTCATCTGCGTCGATACGCTTGCAAGCCACTCGTGGGAGGGAAAACTGTACGGGCGAAACTTTTCGAGAGTGCCTGTTTCTTCATGAATAAACAACGCCCGCTGCGGTCCGAGCTTGCTGGCAAACGGGCTGTCGACCAGCACACTTGAATCAGAGGCACTCATCTGAAAGAGCACGCGGAGTTCGAATTCCTTGAGCGTGCCGCGTTCGAATGTGCGCATCAGATTGGTGAGAGAATCACACCAGATCAGCATATGAATTCCGACCGTCGGGCCATCCTTGAGCAAGGTGACAAAATTTTGGGCAGGACCTGTTTTCTGCTCGCCGCCAAAGGAAAAGCCCATGTCTCCTTCGCTGCGTCGCAGTTCACGAAAACGAGCCAAATCGCGGACGACGACAAACACCGCTTCGCCATCGAGCACTTGCTCATCGATGCGACGTTTGACTTCAGTTGCTAATTCCTCAAACGCGTGAGCCACGGCCAAGCGGCCAATCATTTCGATCTGATGCGGCAGGTAAGGAGGAAGCTGATTGAGCAAGAGATCCGGGTGCTCGTCGGCCACCGACGGCTCGAAAATCACAAACCGCGCCGGTCTGGCGAGTTGTCCACCCGGAAATGGGTCGTGTGCGGCAGCAAGGCTGACAATCGACATCGCCAGCAGGCTGACAGCCAAATCTTCTCGCTGGCCAACAACGAGAAGATTGGCACCGCCCTGCCGCCGAAAGATCGCCGCTGTTGGATCCTTGATGGCGATTGCATCGCCCAGCCACGCCAAGGGCGTGAGAAGATGTTTGCCGCCAACGGTGTCAGAGTTGAGCAGTTCTAGCAGCATCGGATTGCCAGCCGGATCGGCGGCTTGATTGCCATCAAAAACAAGCCGTGGCAGCGTCGGAATGTCGGTGCGAGAATCAGCCAGCGCACGCAATTTACTCAGGTAGCTTTCCCGGCGTTCATCATTGAGCCAGACCACCTGAAATGGATTGTTGCCCGTGACCATGCCGTTGGCATCGTTGTAAATGGCCTCGCCGGGACGGGTCAACAATCGCGCGGCCGAGTTTTCCTCGCTCAGAATCAGGCTGCTGTCAGCCTCGTTGCACTGCAGCGCGATCCGCACCGCCATCTGCCCCATCGTGCTGCGGGGCAGGCTGTACGATCCGCCTAGCGTCTGAGAGCCCAGCAAGACATGCATGCCGAACGCTCGACCCTGCCGAACGAGTCGGTCGAGGACGAGCGAAGCGTCTTGGGCCAGCTTATCGTCTTCGATAAAAATTTCCTGAAACTCATCGATGATCAACAGAACTCGTGGCATTGGTTCGGGGTGGCCTGTCTTGCGGTAGCCAGCCAGATCCTGCACAGACAGATCGCGAAACAGATCGCCACGGTGCTTCAATTCGCGGTCGAGTTGCTCAAGGACAGAGAGGCCAAACTCGCGTTCGCTTTCAATGGCAATCACCCGCGCGTGCGGCAGGCGGTAGTGGTCGTAGATTTTAAACTCGACCCCTTTCTTAAAGTCGATCAGATAAAACTGCACCTCGCTGGGGCTGTAGGTGAGCGCGAGATTGGTGATCAAGGCATGCATCATCGTCGACTTACCAGAACCCGTTTTACCGGCAATCAAGACATGCTGGCTCGTGCCCTTGCCGAGTCTCATGTGCTGCATTTTCTTCGCACCGGCCGGCCCCAGAGGCACATCGATTTCGGTGGCAGTGCTGCCCTTCCACCAGTTTTCCTCTTTGGGAGCAACACGGTCAAAGGGGACCTCAACCCGCTTGGCAGCCTTCGCCGCCTTGCCCACACGCTGAATGACCCGCGTAAAAACCTCGTCGCTTGGAATCTGTTCGACCACGAGTGGCCACCGGGAAAACTCCGGGTCACTCCAGGTGCAGATGCCGTCTTTGAGGACAAGAGTGGTGGCATATTTTTCAATGTCAGCAAGGCTAAAGTTCGCTGGCATCGTCTGCTTGGTATCGACCGAAACGATCGTGTAGACGCCGCAGCGGGCGCCGCTAGCGGCGATGCTGGCCAATCGTCGGGCTGAGGTTTCGGTGAAGTTAGCAGGAAAATTTGCCACGACAACAAAGCGATACGGTTCTAGAACCTCGGCGTCGGCGTTGTAGGCCCCAATCGACTCATATTCGTTGCGAAGATATTTTTGGATCACCAGTTCCATCTGCTCAGTGATGTCAGCAAGTCGTTGTTCGATCTGGGGTGGTTCCGTCCAGATCCGGCTGGTGACGAGGAGTTCGTCGTAGTCGGCCAGATGCATGAACCCGGCAAAGTGCTTGCCGAGACCCAGCGGATCGATGATCGTGAAGCGGCTCTGGCCGGCAGGGATGCCCGAGGCGATGCGCAGCGTCAGGGCCTGCATCATCTCCGAGGCCGTATCTTTTTGATCGCCGGTTGTTTTAATCAGCAAAGAGAGCGCGGTCGGAAAGGGCATGATGGCCGGTTGGGGCCAGGAAAGTGGCCCGAAGGAATTGAGGTGCGGATCGGCAGACACGCCCCCGGGGAGCTTTTCCAGCGACATATCGAGCGTGCCAAATCGCAGACCAAGTGGGGCTTCCGTGGGCAGCGGCACATCCTCGCTGGCTAATTCGGTCCAGGGTCGAAAGGCCGACGCGTCGATGCTGTTGGCTGTAGCGTAGATTTCGGCAGTTTCAGTTCTGGCAATCTGCCAGGCCTCAGTCATCTCAAGGTATCGCTGGTTGCGGCGTTTGGTCGTGGCAGACAATTGCTCGTTCCGAGTGCGCTCAGTCGTAGACACATCTTCTTGAGCGCTGGTCGTAAGGGCTGCCAGACGGGCCGGGTATTTTTTCTCGGCTGCGTCCCGGCCTGCCTCTTGCTTCGCTTGGATCGATTCCCTGTAGCTCTGTACTTTTGTCTCAATGGCTGCACTGGCCGTCTGAGATTCTGCGAGCATGATGACCTTGGCCGTCTCCAGAGCCACTTTGCGGGATTCAGTATCGCTCGTATAGCGATCGTCGAGTTGGGCTAGTTGGCTGTCACGACGGGCCTTCAGGAAATCCGCGCTGGCTGCCAGGCAACGGCGGGCTTGATCGATGTCGCAGCCAATTGCAGCCTGCCTCTGTTGGGATTCCTGCCGTGCTTGTCGCCTCAGTCGCCAGAGAATCCAGAGGCCAGTGCCTAAAGACAATCCAAACAGACACAGTCCTACCACGAGCGATGCAATTGATTTTGAAACAATCGCGTCGGGCAATGCTCCAGGCATGAGAACAAATGCGGCGACGGCCCCAGGGACGGCGATCAGCAGGGGCAGAATAATAACGGCCGCCTGAGTGCCACCAGCAAAGGCCATGCGAGCACTTTTGAGCGTGCTCAGAGCCTTTGTTTGCGCTAGTATTTCTAGACGCAGAGTCTCTCCACGCTTGAGTAAATCCTGACCGCTGGGCAAGGGGGGGGCAATCAGTTCATTTTCGCGAGCCTGGGTGGCAGCCAATTCAAACTCGCTAGCGTTTGATACTTGAACTGGAACGCTACTGGCGTTTTGAACTGGAACGCCGCGCTCGACGAGGTACTGCCGGCATCTGGTCTGGGCGTCGTCGATCTGGCTGGCAGTTTTCGCCAGTTCTTTTTCAGCCGCAAGAAATTGTTTGACCGGCTGCTTTCGTTTGTCTTTATAAACCTCTTTGTAGGAGCCTTCCTCAAATTGATAGTCTTCCTCAAGCTTTTTTCGCTTGGATTCATGCGAGCGGATCGTCTCAGCAGTGCGGATTTTGCGCTGCGCCTCAAGTTTTTGCTGATCGGCAGTGGCCGCGGCGTTCAATTGTTGAAGGACTGCGGCATACTCTTTTTGAGTGACACTCGTGTTGCTCTTGTATTTTGTTTTAATCGCCGCGAGCGACTGTTCGGCGTGAGTGGAAGCAAGCGAGGTTGCGGCCTCGTGCTCCATGGAAATCTCATTTTCAAGCCGGGCTCGCAGGGCGGCAGCGCGCCGCAGAATATCTATTTGGGTGCGAAGAAGATCACGATCGTAGGCGTTGGTTGTCACTGGTCGGTTGTCTGCCTGGAGGTGCAAAAAAGGAAAAAGGAAAGCAGGCGATTGGTCGCTGGTGCGGGAGAGCCCAGCAGGGAAAGTGGATCATCGCCGGAGCAGGAAGGAGGACTCCGTCAGGAATCAGCGACACCTTTAGTTGTTAGAGTCGCTCACATCACGGGCGGCTCTGGCCAGAACTTCTGCCAATCGACCAATCGATTCAAGCGTTTCTTTGACATTGGGCGAGAGGGGCTCGAGGTGACTCTTGTGAAAGGCCTTGCTCGTGCCGTCGTTCCAGGTCTCTTTGGCAGTTTCCCATTTGATATCGATATGTTTGAGTGCCAGGGCCATTTTGGAGGCACCGCTGGAAAGGTCACCAATTTTCACAATTCACCTCAAAGAGTTTTAGGAGCATGTTCGGCGGTATTTTCCGTCGCGATTGTGTCGATCGCCGGTTGCGGTGCGGCGACGGATGCGGCCGAAATTGTCGGAGCCGGGTCTGGGGCATCATTTTCAGCTTGTCGCTTGATGGACGGAGCGACTGTGCCGGCCGCGTCGGCGGTTCCCGCAGGTCGGGGGGAGGAAACTTCACGATACGCATCGAGTGCCTTAAGCATTCGTTCGACGTGCGCGATTGCCCTCGGGCAATCGACATCAATCACCTCACGGAAATGGACGAGTCGAACGCAGGTCTCCCTGAATTGCTGCTGCACGACAGGAGTCCAGCGCCGAACGGCTTCTGCTTTCTGTTCGGCATTGGTCAGCCGTGCCCGAGCCTTCTCTAGATTTTTTTTCTCCTCGATGCAGGACGGCTGATTGTCGCCTACCTTCTTAAAGGTCCGGCAATGCTCCAGATCCTTGATGGCCTGATTGACAAGATCGGCTGCCCGCCGTCCCTCCGCTTTCCAGTGCCCAGCCCGATCGACGGTGATATAGTCAACGCTGCGTCGGCCTTCCAGCTCGACTTCGGACAGAGCCTGTGCCGTCTCATGGGCAAACGACACCAGCGCCACTTTGACGAAAGTGAGCGTGTCGAGAGATTTGACGTCTGCCTGTCCTGACATGATGAAAAAAGCCTGCCTGAAGGAGTGTGGAGGAGAGAGAAGGACCGTTTAGCGCTGCTGCTGGTATTCCTCGACGCGTTCAGCCTTGCGGATCAAGTAGGGAACATAGTCGCCCGTGGCCTCAACAAAACGGCCGAAGGTGTTGAGCTGCTGCTCAAATTCTTCACTAAACTTCTGGTGTTCTTGGTCGCGCCACGATGAACCAAGCGAGGCGAGTTGTCGCTGCACCATCTGCATCTGCGTCATAACCTCGCCGCTAAAATGCCGGAGCCTGGCGGCAAATCGCCGTAGCTCCTGCGGATCAACAATTGCTTGTCCCATGATCGTATCCCCTGAATTGTGTCTGGTGAAACTCTCGGGCAGAGGCGGTCGGAGCCGGTGCCAGAGGCGTGAGTCGCACGGTCTTTAGAGTCTAGCCTGTGGCCGATAAAAATGGACAGCGAAAAAGCCGCTAATCCCAGCACTTCGCTGGGAATGGCTGGGGATGAAGCGTACACTCTACCGCAGCTCATTTGGAAAAGGCTCTGAGGTGGGCGGCCGCAAAAAAGTGGCCCTCTCTACCCTGCCCCGTTTTTTCATTCCTGTATTCATTCCTGGAGAAACAGTCCGTGACAGAATCCTCCGCAGCACCCGTTGCCGCCCCACTGAAAGAGGAGCCGACTCGGCCAGTCCTAGGCACTCAGCCAGCACCAGAGGTATCCATTGAGCCCTCGTCTGGGTGGCATGTCAGCCATCTCTTTTACGCGTTTGACCGAGCGCGTTTGGCGGCCCTGTCGCCAGCCACTCGCGCCGAGGGAGCGAGGCTTTTGGCCGAGGCGCTCGATCCGCTTGGCCCGCAGGCACCGCTGCGTTTACAGACCTGGATTGTACCGGGACAAAAAGCCGATTTTGGCATCATGGCGATGGACCCGTCGCCACTGCGAGTCGAGAGCGTCCATCAGCGACTCTTAAGCGGTCCGCTGGGACAGACGCTGATCCCAACCTACTCGTTCATAGGCCTGACAGAAGTCAGCGAGTATGTGCCCAACACCGAGCAGTATGGCCAGCGGCTTCTCGAAGAGGGCGAAGTGGCTGATAGCCCATCCTATCGGGCGAAGGTGCAAGGCTACGCGTCTCGCGAGGGGATGATGCGAAAGGCCCGGATCGAGCCCGAGCTTCCGCCGTGGCCCAACGCCTGCTTCTATCCGATGAACAAGAAACGCGAAGTGGGGGAAAACTGGTTCACACTACCGTTTTCTGAACGCAGCCGGCTGATGGCTGAACACGGTCGCACGGGCATGACCTTTGGCGGTCGTGTGACGCAGTTGATCACCGTCAGCGTGGGGCTCGACGATTGGGAATGGGGCGTAACGCTCTGGGCTCGCCGGCCCGACTTTCTCAAGGAGATCGTTTACAAGATGCGGTTCGATGAAGCCAGCGCCCGTTACGCTCAATTTGGACCGTTCTACACAGGCTATGTGGCGACTGCCGAGCAGGTGCTGAGTCACTGCCAGATTCTGTCTTAAAACAGATTGGCTTAAGCAGCGACGCGCTCAGATTCTTATTTCTGTGGGCGGGGTTTTGTTCGAGCGGCCTCTTTTTTTCCAGCCTGCAACACGATCTCGACTTCGGTATCGCGAGCCGGCACCCTGCCCTCAAAGACTTCAAACAGCAGCGCGTCATTCGACTGTGAGCTTTCGACAGGCAAGTCGAGCATGGCCGTTGGAAAATTAGATACGCAGATCAAGTCGCCGCCATCGGCTTGGTAATAGTCCGTGCCTGTATTGGGATCAGTCCAAAATGAACTGCCTGCAAAGACCCACTCCTCCGCTGTTATCTGACCGGTCTTGGTATTGCGAATCCACTCTTGGGCACGGACCTCCTCTGCTTTCCCGAGAGCGTTTTTCCAGCGCATTTTCACGCTGACAACAGGCCCGCTGGCCGCCGCATACTTTGGGTCGTAGGAAACGGGCCTGCCGGGCTCAAGTCCAATCGCTAAAAGCGCCGCATGCACGATCTGCGCCGTCGACCGCACAGCCACAATCGATTCGTGCTCCTTGGTCTCTCGAGGGCAGGCGAAAAACTCAATCGGCCCTTTGTCGATGGCGATTTTTCCAGCCACGATCACTTCCTTTGCTTGTGGGTTGACCCACACATCCGCCGCGGGAGAGAGTCGCCGTAACTCTGGATGCCGATCAATCGCAGGGTCAGGCTGCGCTGCGTCTGGAAGCGTTTGATTTTGCTCAAACGACTCCTGAGCAAGGACCGTCGGTGACTGAATTGTCGCCAGACCAAGCACGAGTCCAAAGCATACAATGGAACCCAAGATGAGCCGGCAGGATGCCGCAAAGAGGGCCAAGGCAGGGCTTGAGGGCATGGTGTTGTCCGGTGCACGGCGGGGTAAGGTGGAACGGCATCTCCTGGGTAGGCTACCATACCCGATCAGCGACAGATGCAAAACTTCCTCACGGCAGAACCCTATCACGATGTCCTCAACCAACGGGTCAAAATTAGAGAGTAAAAAATCTCAAAAGCGAGCTCGTGCCGCATCCAGCAAAGTGGAGCACCTTGCATCGCTGTTGGTCGTTGAAGATGCATCGCCCGCCGGTGGCTGGAGTGGCCTGGGCTGTGAGGAGACAACGAAACATCAGACTCCCCAAGCAGATGCTAGCAAAACACTTCCGCGGCCTTCTCGGCAGTTGTTGGCGGTGAAACGGGGTGAGGCAAGTCGGCGAATCCATGCTCTGGCCAGCGTGAGCGACGCCCTCGATGTTCGCAATCGACTGCGCCGGCTCGCGAGGCAGATTGCCAGTGGCCCGAGAAATGTGCAAGGCATTTCGATGATTGAAGCGGCCATCAGTGAGGCTCTCGACGAGGCCGCTCTGGCCAAAATAGCTTGCCAACAGTGGCTGCTCTGCGAAGCCGCCACATGGGGATTGGCGTGGCTCGCTCGCACTCGCCGCGCCGGTGGTTCGGCAGGCGGATTGTTGGAGAGGCTGGTGAAGATGGCCCGAACTGCAAAGCCGATGCTCGAAACACGCGATACGCTCCCGGCCCGATTTGTGCTCACGCTGGCGAGACTCTTTGCAGACATCGAAGCCTGTCGTTGCCTTGAGGTGGGGGTCAAAGGAGCGCTTGAAGAAGAGATCCAGCGGCTTGTTTCGGCTGCCGGGGGAGTTGCGTTATCTGGATCGTCAGCCATTCTAGAGCGAGTGAACCGCTGGGCTGTGGCGCGTGAAATCGCCGATTTTACTGGCGTGCCGGTCTGGGACGATGCCACCCAGCAGCGTTTTGGATCGGCTCTATCCGGGGCACTGCGACTGCTGGCTTCGCACGGCCGTATCCTGGTTGGGGCAGGTAAGTTGCCGATCGCTTTTTCCGAGCCACTTTTGCAGGCTCTGTCTTTAAGCGGCGATAAAACGCTCCAGCGGACGGCCGATGCACTCCAGAAACAGGGCAATTCCCTTAGGGCAGATGGGAAAACGAAAACGCAGCGGAAGACAAAATCACTCACCTCAGCCAATCTTCTCAGCCGCGATATGAATGACGCTACGACCGGTATTGCCATCATTCGCAGTGGCTGGAAACGCAGCCGCCTACGAATTCTTCTGGAATATCGCGAGGCCACGCCGCGACTGGAGATCGCCAGTGGAGACAGACTGCTCGTTGAGGGACCTTGGCAGTGGAGGGCATCCCTGAACGGAGAGACTCTGGAGGCTGAAGGGCCGTGGGAGGTCTCCTGTTTTGAGTCAGATAAAAAGGCAACATTCCTGGAGATCATCGCTCCACTTGGTCGCGGTCTGCAGATTGAGCGACAGATCGTCATGATTCCAGACGATCAGATCGTGCTGCTGGCGGACACTCTAACGGCTCAGCCAGAGGACGGCCGGGCGGTGGATCTTGCTCGAACTGCCGCCTGTGAAGGCAGCCTGTCTTACGAAAGCGAGGTGTCTTTATCGAGCACGCTTGAAACAGAGCAGGCGGATGAGACCCGTGAAATCACCGTGTACGATACTCAGATGCGATTTGTAGCGATTCCACTGGCGCTGCCGGAATGGAAAGTGGCAGGATGTCGCGGGAATTTTAGCTCCAGTCTCCTGCCGCATGCCACGCAGGCCATCGGGCCGCTCTCTGGCAACGCCCGACTTATCCTGCGACAAGAGACAATGGCCCGCAGGCTCTACGCCCCCCTCTGGCTAGACTGCAATCCAGACAGGATTGGTGAACCGCTCACATGGCGACAACTCCATGTGGCCGATACCCGCTGCAATCTTCCTCCACATCAAGCGACCGGCTTTCGCGTGCAATCGGGCCTGGAGCAGTGGCTTCTCTACAGGTCGCTTGATGCCCCGAGAAATCGCACCCTGCTTGGCTGTAATCTTTCCTGCGAATTTATGCTCGGGCAGATACAGCCAGCAGGCACCATCTCACGAGCCATTGAAATTCAGTGATCGCGATATCTGAGTAACAGCCAAAGTGAGTGAACCCGCCATGCTTCTGACAGACGCGATTCGCACGCGCTGTCGGGAAAATCTCGCGGCTGTGCGCTGGCGGATGGCCGAGGCTTGCCGCCTGGCGGGACGCGATTGCACAAGCGTGCGACTGGTGGGCGTGACAAAATATGTGGATGCCCCAGCCACGCAAATGCTGCTCGATGCAGGCTGCAGGGATCTAGGGGAAAGCCGGCCGCAATCGCTTTGGCAAAAGGCCGAGCAACTGACGCAAGCAACGCCTTCTCCCCGCTGGCATCTGATCGGACATCTGCAACGAAATAAACTCCGACAGACCCTCGGTCTTGTGACGCTCCTTCATTCCCTCGACAGCCGGCGGTTGCTGGAAGCAATCGATGCTCAGGCTCGTCTGACAGGCCGTATCTGCGAGGTGCTCGTCGAGGTCAATCTCTCAGGCAATCCAGCGAGAACGGGTTTGGCTGAGTCGGAAGTCGCACCGCTCCTTGATGTCGCCCAAACCCTCAGCCATGTCAGCGTGCGAGGACTGATGGGTATGGCCAGTGAGTCGGGCGACAAACAAGAGGCCGGAAGCAGCGACTTCGCTGGGCTGGCGAGACAACAATTTTCCCAACTGCGGGCCTTGCGCGATCGGCTCGCGGCGACATTGCCCGCCACGATGCCGCTGAGCGAACTCTCCATGGGGATGAGCGATGACTTTGATCTGGCGATTCTGGAAGGCTCAACACTGGTGCGAGTCGGCTCGGCCCTGTGGGAGGGCATCGCTTAGGCCGAACTCTTGAACGTAAACGTTATTCTTCAAAATGAACTTTGAGAATCTCAAACTTCATCGTTCCGGCAGGCACATCGATGGCAACTTTTTCACCCACTTTTCGGCCGAGGAGCCCCTGTGCCAGTGGGCTGGCCACATTGATCTTGCCAGCGTCGTAGTCTTCCTCGCCAGCCCCAACCAGCATAAAACTTTCCTCGTCTCCAAACGTGAGATCCCGAACCACAACCGTAGCCCCGAAAACGACCTCATCGGTGGCCTCTTTGGCTCGCTCAACAATGACGGCTCGGGCGAGTTTGTCGCGAAGTAGATTTATTTTGGCCTGCATCAAGCCCTGGCTCTCGCGGGCTCCGTGGTATTCGGCATTCTCGCTCAGGTCGCCCTCGCTGCGGGCAGCAGCCACCTGCTGGCTGAGCCGCGGCATTTCTACGGTATCGAGATGGTCTACCTCGGCTTTGAGTTTGTCGTAGCCAAGACGGGTCATCGGTATGCGGTCTAACATTTTATTGCTTTCGTCTGGATGCCGAATGGAGTTGTTTCTGAAGGCCCGAGAATCAGGAGCCGCTGCTCGATTCAGGCAGATAGAGCAGGCGACCGCAACTGCGGCAGGCCACCACTCGGCCCATTTTTAACTCGGCCACCATGTTGCCGGTGATTTGCTGAAAGCAGCCGCCGCAGCTCTGCCCGTCGACTGCTGCCATAGCGTCGGCCCCCTTACTCTTGATCATCCGCTGGTAGGACTCACGGGAGTCGGCGGGCAAGTCGCGTTCAACACTATCGAGTTCCAGCTTGACGGTTGCGACATGAGAATCGAGCGTGGCAGCTTCAGTGTTTACGCGAGCCTTTACATCGGCCAGCAATTTTTTAGCAGACGCCACTTCAGCTTCGGCAGCAGGCAGCGTTTTACGAATGGCATCGATCAATTCCAAGGCCTCAAGGATTTCCCCTTCGAGGACACTTGTGGCCATGCGGTCGGCAGCAATTTGGTCGCGGAGAGTCTGATACTCTCGATTGGTCTTGCAGGCATTGAGTTTTGCCTCCAGATCGACGAGTTTGGATTCAGCCGATCGCAGTTGCAACTGTTTCTGGTCGGCCAGCAATTTGGCCTTCTTCATGGCATTCTGGACAGTGGCCAGTTTTGTCTCCGCACCTTCTAAGTGTTTGGTGCGGCCGGCAATCTGCCTGGGTCCAGCCAAAATCTGATCGGTCAGATCAGCCAACTGCTGATGGATACGGTGCAGGGTGCGAAGCGTGACGGCGGTGATATCGAGGGACATGGCAAACTTTCCAAGGGCGACGGAGGGGGCGTCGATGGCCAGCGCGATCCGCTGGGGCTGCGGGTTATGCGTGACCACAGTTCCCGGCAGGATCGTAGCAGATAGAAACGCAGGCTTAAATCGGCGTTGCATCTCCCAGCGTGCAAAAGCAGTTTTTTGCCCGATGGCTCCATTCTAGAAGGAGAAAGAAAACAGAGGAACGGAAGCTTTTTGAGCGTCTCGGCCGCCCATCCTTCTCGAACTTTGCACCAATCGCCCGCTATCCGCATCCGCATCCGCATCCGCCGCTACCGCAACCCGCTCGGGCGACTACCAGACGCTCTTGGAGCCGCGCTTGTAAAGCCAGCGATGTGGGCGTGATCGATAGGCCTCCACTACGATTGGCAATCGGATCACAGATCAAGCCAATCATACTTTGCATAGTCATCGAGGCCGCGTTCTTCTTGGGAAGCCCGTAGCGCCAGCGAGGGAGAGTTGACGGGCCGCAACGGTTCAGCTCGACGCCATCAACTGGCGTCTACACATCACCATAGTGTGCGATGGTTTTCTAGCCTCGCACCCCGTCGCTCGCGCTCGGGGATTTCCAAGCGGGGGAGTAGCAAAGCCGTTCGTGACATGGCGCGCAGCGGCGTTTGTAACGGAGTGACGTTGCGTTGCCCACAGTTGCCCACAGAGGAGAACCACGCGGCATTTTTTGCTCGGCAGCGTTACTTTGCGTGGTCCAGAAAGCTTTCGAGTTGTTTTGAACGGACAGGGTGCTGCAGCTTTTTAACGGCCTTGGCCTCGATCTGACGGACCCGTTCGCGGGTCACACGAAAAATGCGCCCCACTTCTTCGAGCGTGTATGTGTAGCCGTCGGTGAGGCCATACCGCAGACGAATGATTTCCCGCTCCCGATAGGTCAGCGTTTTGAGCAGCGAATCCAAGCGGTCCTTGAGCAAGCCGTGCGTTGCCGAAACGGTCGGGCTATCAGAACTGACATCTTCAACAAACCCACTGAAGCTCGCGTCATCGCTGTCGCCTAGCGGACGGTCGAGGCTCATCGGCGTTCGCCCCATATCAATCACCCGACTGGCCTCCTCGACGCTGATTCCCGCTGCCTGCGCCACTTCATCGACCGTGGGCTCCCGACCGAGTTCGTGCAGCAAGGTTTTCGATGTCGTTCGTAACTTCGACAGCACATCGATCATGTGCACTGGAATCCGAATCGTGCGGGCCTGATCGGCAATCGCCCGTGTGATTGCCTGGCGAATCCACCACGTTGCATAGGTCGAAAACTTAAAACCACGACGGTATTCATACTTGTCAACTGCCCGCATCAAGCCGGTATTGCCCTCTTGGATCAGGTCGAGAAATGAGAGACCGCGGTTGCGGTATTTTTTGGCGATCGAGACCACAAGCCGCAGGTTTGCTGCCGAGAGGCTGCGCTTGGCAATCTCATACTCCTCCTGCAAACGCTCCAACATGCTCACTCGCGTGCGAAGCGATCGAGGACTCTCGAGAGTCGAGAGCATCAAGTCACGGAGTTCTTTCCGCATGTCTGCCCGATCATCGCGAGGACCATTTTGAGTTTTAATCAATTGCAATTCTTCGCGAAGACGATCCATCCGCGACGACATGCCACGCAGGAGCTTCATCAGCGGTTGCACGCGACGGGTGCGAAGGCTCAGTTCTTCAACCAGCGTGAGCGACTTTGCGCGGTTGCGACGGAAGTGCAGGCGGGCAACTTGTGATTCCTCCGGCGTGGTCCGCTTGCTAATCATCAGGCGAAAGTTCTCTTTGCTCTGGGCAATTAAGCGATCAAGCGTCAGCAGATTGTGCGGCATCCGAGCCTGAATCTGTTCCTTGGTGAGCCGCTCTGTCAGTGAAACCTTGATCGTGCGATCGAAGGGTAGTTTGCCTTCGTGCACCCGCCGGAGCGTTTCGACGGTCGTCTGTAGCGAATAGGAACACCCCAGAATGGCCCGCCGGAATCGCTTGCGGGTGATTTCAATCCGCTTGGCCAGCGAGATTTCTTCTTCCCGGTTGAGCAGGGGGATCTCAGCCATCTGCGCCAGATACATCCGAATTGGGTCATTGCCGGCATTCGAAGGAGCGGTCGTGATCGCTTCCTCGCGGCGGGGCTTCGCTGCACGGGTGGGCGGAGCAGCCGAGTCGTTGTCGGCCCCTGCATCGGGCGGAGTGTCAACGACTTCAATGCCTTTTTCCTCAAGTGCCACAAGCAGTGAGTCAATCTTTTCCGGATCAATTGCCTCGTCAGGAAGATAGGCATTGATTTGGTCGAATGTGAGATAGCCGAGCGACTTTCCGGTCGCAATTAAAGCGGCTAAGGCGTGATCCCCATGACCAGCCAAACCGTACAATCCGACTGGTTCGGTCGGCCCGGCTTCAACGGGCTTTGGCGGCGTGGCGGCCGCTGATCTCGAGGGCTTCGTTTTTGCGGAAACATTTTCACGCATCGACAATCTGCTCGTTTGACTACGCATCGTTTGGTTCTCCTTCACCATCGTCCTGCCACTCGCACACCGCCTCTCGATGCAGCGAAAATAGTTTTCACTGAATCGATAGTTGTGACGAGACGGGCAACCTCACCCATCCTTGGGTTCAGTCATGCCCTGAGCCGCTCGCCGCTGGGCGACGAGTTGCTCCAAAAGTGTAGCCTCTGAGCTCGGATCGAGAAGAGCGGTTTTTAGGGTTCGAGCACTTGCGTGCGCCTGCCGCTCGGCAAAGCGGCGGCGCAGGGCCTCCTGGAGGTGATTCATCCGCTCTTGGGCGTCGAGTAATCCGCGGTCATAGCGAGCATCATCCACTGCCACAAGGAGGCTCTGCAGCCGAGGGTCAGTGATTTCCAATAAAAGAGCCGAGAGGGCCACGGGCCGTCCCTCCGCGTGGAGTCGCTGGGCCGCAGCCAGAACAGTGCGTCCTTCGGGGCTTTCGAGTTCTGTGGTGCTGAGTTCGCGGACGATCAATCCCATGCTGTCGGGCACGCCGACAAGCACTTCAAGCACTTCGCGATCCCACGCCGGTAAACGCAATGCCGGCTGGGCCGCAGCCGTCGGCTCGTGAAGCGTGCGCTGGGGCTTTTGCTTGCGGATATCCTGCATGCGAGTGCGCAGGGCCTCTCGGGAAAGCCCAAACCGACGCGACAGCCTGCCGAGCACCTGATCCTCGCGAAGCCGTCGCTGGGATGGGCTGACTGGCGATTGCGAAGAGACATTGGCCAGGGCCTTGAGCACGCTTTCCACGGCTTTCAGCGAAGCGTCGTCGCCGGCATTCAAAGACAGCTTCGCCACCGCCTCATCCATCCGATAGTCGAGCGGATCGCCCGCCGATTCCAACAGCAATTCAAACGCCTCACGGCCCTGCTCGAAAATAAATTCACACGGATCTACGCCCGCAGGCAGCCGGGCAATGCGAACATCGATCGGCTCGGCCAGCAGGACATCGAGGATTTCGTCGGCGCGTCTTCGGCCAGCCGCATCGCCGTCCAGAACGAGCACGATCCGATCGGCATACCGTCGCAGGAGTTTGGCGTGGCGTTCGCCAAGGGCCGTGCCCAGCACAGCCACAACATCGTCAACGCCAGCCTGACGCGCCGCAAGGCAATCGGTGTAGCCCTCCACAACGACTGCGCGTTTGGAGCGACTGATCGCCTCGCGGGCAGAATCAAGGCCATAGAGCATGGCACTTTTTGAAAAAAACGGCGTTTCGGGGGAGTTTATATATTTTGCCGCGTCAGGGGCTGCACCTGGCAGCACGCGGCCGCCGAAGGCAACGCAGCGGGAGAGGGGATCGCGGATCGGAAAGATGATGCGGCCTCGAAAGCGGTCGTAATGGCCGGAAGCAGACGAGCTAGACTGCCCGCCTCGATCCTGCCGCTCAACCGCAAGCCCGGTCTGCACGAGGTGGTTGGCGGGGATGCCAGCAGCGGCGGCCTGTCGCAAAAGCCAGTCCCATGAGTCGGGGGCGAAGCCGAGTTGAAAGCGATCAATCGTGGCGGGCGTTAGTCCACGGGAGTGCAGGTAGTCGCGGGCTGCTTTTGCTTCCGAGGACGATCGCAGGCAGTCACAAAAGCGTTCCGCCGCCCAGCCGAGGGCCTTGTAGAGCAGAGTTTTTTCGTCGGCCGGCATTCCACCGCGGCCCCGGCTGATATCGATCCCAGCCCGCCCGGCGAGTTGCTCGAGGGCTTCCCTAAACTCGAGCTTTTCCATCCGCATCATGAAGCTAAAGGCATCACCGCCGACATTGCAAACCCAGCAGCGAAAAGTTTGCCGCTCCGGATTGACATGAAAGCTCGGGCGGGAATCTTCGTGCCACGGGCACAGGCCCACCATGGCCTTGCCTGCGCGACGCAAAGAAATGTATGTCCCTATAACATCCACAATGTCGACGGCATCGCGAACGCGCTCTTTGAGGTCGTCCCGTACGGCGGGCATGGAGGGAGGTGCCACGCTGAATTCCCTAAAACTTTCTTTCGCAAATCACCACCGGAATGTAGGGAGTGATCAAGAGTGGGTCAATCGCAGCCAAACGCGACGCAGGCTACCTATTTTACCCGCTCCGCCGAGCCAAACGCTAGGAGAGCAGGCGGTCGATGCTTTCCAAAAGCCTATCCATAGCGAATGGTTTTCGGATGTAGTCGTCGACTCCAAGCATTTCGGCATAGGCCTTGTGGCGGCTGCCTTCGTTGGCGGTGATCATAATCACCCGCATCGGTACGGAGCGATTACGACGCAGTTTTTCCAGGACAAGAAAACCGCTGCGTTTGGGCATCATCATGTCGAGTACGACTAAATCTGGATCGTCCCGCTCTGCCATGACAAGGCCTTGATTGCCATCGCGGGCGATCAGGATTTCATAGCCTCGCGATTCGAGGACCGTCCGCATCGACTCGACAATTTCGCTGTCGTCATCGACCAGAAGCACGCGCTTGGCAGTTCCCTTAGAGACCGTTGGCTGAACAGTTGATTCGGATTGAGGAGCACTGGGATTGGCAGGTTCGGCCCCGGAGCCTTTTTCGGCAGGGCTTTTTGCGGCAGAAGCTTTACGGGATTTTTTTGGGACGGGCATGTGCTGGCTCCGATCGTCTGCAGGCGGTGCGCCCGTAGTGTTGTAGTATTCGCGGGTGAAAATAAAACCGGTCGGCCATCCTAGCACGGTCGCAATGGCTGCGCCAAATGAGAGCCAAACCACTTGTGTGGGACGGCTACTTGCTGATAGATTTCTCATGTGGCGATGAGAAGCTCAAAAAAATGGCTGCTCCACACAGCCCAAGGGCAGCACCCCAAGCAACATCGCTGGGGTAATGAGCCGATGTGGCAACCCGCTGCGCCATCGCACAAAGTGCCAGCCCCAGAAAAATGAGTCTGCCACGGGGATATTTCCAAACCAGTGCGGCGGCAAAGCCGGCTGCAACGGCTGAGTGGCCCGATGGAAAGCTCTCGAGGTCGGCATGGCTGGTTCGACCAGTCAAGAGCAGTGAACTGCCAAATGTGTCGATTGACTGGGTGGCTGCCGTCAAGTCTGCGGCCCAGGGTCGCACGCGGACAACCAGCAATTTCAGTCCGTCGACGAGTAGGCCGCCGGCATACGCGGCGCATGCCATGCGAGCAAAATCCTGCTGGGATCCTAGCGGCTGGTACGAGGGCCAGCAAATGGCAGGCCAGCGCAGGGAAGGCATTTTGAGCGTGGAATCAAGCACGATCGCTATGAGAAGCAAAATTGCAACACCCAGCCCGTGCGCAGAGACCTCAGAAAAGTTTAGGGCTCGCAGAAGTTCGCCCGGTATCAGGGCGTGATTCGATTTGCACCACGCGGCCACAGGCAGGTCGATCAAAAGAGCTAGAACGCCGAGGCAGGCGAGGCCAATGGCACTGCTGATGAGCGGTGGTAAAAATGCGGCGCGAGGTTTCGTGTGGCGGGGGCTTCTCTCGCCAGGGGCAGGCAGTGATTTATTCATGGCAGGAGTCTGGCAGAAGGCCTGCTAGAAAGTCGAGTGAATAAAGTTGCCGCCAGCAGTGGGTGAAGCCCAGAGCCAGCGTCATCCTAAGCCCGGATCCAGAGCTAGAGCATGAGGGCCTGTCGGGATGCCTGTCGGGATGACGGATGAAACGACGCGGCCATGACGACAGCATGAAAGGACGGTAGCCGCGTGAGGGACGAGCGGTTTTTATGTCCAGAGGCTGCGGTCAAGGACTCGGTAGTTGATCGCTTCGCTGATGTGGGCGCACTTGATATTTTCGGCCGCGTCCAAATCGGCAATCGTGCGGGCCACTCGCAGGACTTTGTCGTGCGCCCGGGCCGAAAGGCCTAAGTCGCTCACTGCTGCCCGCAGTAATTCAATCGACGGGCTGTCCAGCGGACAAAACTCTCGGATCTGCCGGCTCGTCATGCGGGCATTCGACCGTGTGTTGACGTCCTTAAAGCGTTCGTATTGCCGCAGGCGGGCCGTCAGCACGGCCTCGCGCATCTGGCTGCTCGAGGAGCCGCTGCGGGTAGCAGTGAGCTCGCGAAACGGCACCGCCGGCACTTCCAATTGGATGTCGATTCGGTCGAGCAGCGGCCCAGAAATTTTACCCATGTAGCGCTCGACCTGTGGCGCGGTGCAGTGACAATCCCGGCGAGAATCTCCCCGGTAGCCGCAGGGGCAGGGATTGAACGCGGCAATGAGCATGAACTCGGCTGGAAATCGCGTGCTTGTCTTGGCGCGACTGATTGTGATGGTGCCATCTTCCAGCGGTTGACGCAGCACCTCCAGCGTCCGCCGATTGAACTCCGGCAGTTCATCCAGAAACAGGACACCGTTGTGGGCAAGGCTGATTTCGCCGGGCATAGGAATCGATCGGCCGCCGACGAGACCTGCTTCGCTGATCGTGTGGTGCGGGGCGCGAAAGGGGCGAGTGGCAATCAGCGGTTGGCCGGTTGAGATCAGGCCCAGCGCGCTATAAATCCGAGTGGTCTCGATCGACTCGGCGGCAGAAAGCTGGGGCAGAATCGTGGGGATCCGCTTGGCGAGCATTGTCTTGCCGCCCCCCGGCGGGCCCAGCATGCAGACATTATGACTACCGGCGGCAGCCACGCAGATCGCGCGCTTGGCGGCCTCCTGCCCACGGACATCGGCAAAGTCGACATCGTAGGCTGCGAACCGATCAAACCATTCCGCAACTCGCGGCGGTGAGCGGGGAATGATCAGATCGCCAGAAAAAAATTGCACCGCTTCTTGCAGCGAGGAGACAGGAATAATTTCGATCTCCTCGACGACAGCAGCTTCTGTGGCGCTGGCTGTGGGCACGACCATGCCCCGCAGATTTTTTTGTCGTGCAACCGAGATTGCCATCGACAAAGCACCGCGGGCCGGTCGCGTCAGACCCTCCAGCGAGAGTTCGCCGACCACGGCATATTCATGAAAGCGGTCCGTGGAAATCTGTCCACTGCCAGCCAGGATGCCCAGCGTGATCGGCAAGTCGAATGTGGCGGCTTGTTTGGGCAACTCCGCAGGGGCGAGATTGATGACGATCCGATCATTCGGCCGATTAAATCCAGAGTTGACCATCGCCCGGGCCACGCGGTGCGTGCTCTCGCGGATGGCAGCGTCGGGGAGGCCGACGACTACGGTCGAAGGAAGTGCTCCTGCCGAGACGTCGACTTCAACTTCAACAGGAACCGCATCAATCCCAAAAAGTGCGAATGTCTGAAGGCGGGCGAGCATGGCGAGGCTCCTTTTCTGGGGCATGCGTAGCGGGCATGCGCGACGGCATGGATAAGCAACGACTCCGCCATATACTATACACGCGTTCACATATGAAGCAAGGGCCCCGATGTGGCAGCGGAGGAATTGCCAGATCAGGCTCCACAGCACGGCGATCCGGGTGTCCCGATTGCGTGTCGTGTCCCCGTCGCTGGCGATCGGGGCTTCCTAAGAGCCGGGCACTTCTTGAAAAGCCCGGCATGTCCCTAGCGAACTGGTTTGCGACCGTGGGTTCCCCCAGAGACGACAGACGAACTCGTACTGGCGAGCGTGAGCAACTCTTGCAGGGTGTCGTCTCGCTGGTGCGCGTGTTTACTCGGCCATTACGAAGTGATCGGGCTGGGAGGCCGACGAATGCACTGGCACCGACCTGGCGGATTTACAACGTCAGATGAGTTCCGCGTACTTGCGCAGACTCGAAACCGTTTGGGCGAGTCCCTGGCGTTCCAACGACGCGAGATGCTCTTCGACGTTCATCGGCCGGTTCTTCAGGCTGCCCCTTTGCCTCTTGGCTGCAACGTAGACCACATTCATCGGAATGCTGAGCCTCAATGCCATACGGCTTGAGGGCATCCTCCGGGAAGTCTTTTAGATTGAACGTCGGAATGGTGCGAGGCAGCGGCGTACCGCGGCGAGCGAATGTCTCCGAGATCGCGAGTGAGAGTGTGTCCTCGTCATAGGGAAACCCGCGGAAGATCACCATGAGATCGTAAAATCCTTCATCCGGCTGTTGATCATGCCGAGCTTGACGGTAGCCTCGAGCTTCTCGGCAACAACGGTTTCCACGGGGTACATCCGCAGCTTCGGCGCCGCCATACCGATGAGAACTGGATACGTGCGGTCTTCAGCCGCTGGTGTGATCGCATCGCCGAAACCGACATCTGCCTGGAGTGGAATCACGGCCTTATTCAGTCTGGCGGTGAACATGGCTCGGATTCCGCCGTACTCTTGGTTTTCTCGAATCTCTTCCGCCTTCACCGAGTCTGCGTCAAACACGATCCCGTCGTCTTCGACGGCGGTCGTGAGGATCTGGCGGATCATGGCGACGACCGCGGCTGGCGTGGGCTCTCCAAACCCCAACAGGTCAACGTCCTTCGTGGGGCGGTGCAGGCTGCCGGACCAAGCCCTGAAGAGCATGGCGCCTTTGAGCACGAACCAATCGGCAAGCGATGATCGCGACAGCCGGTAGAGAAATCGCTCGATGGCAAATTGGGTGAAGAGGGCGTTGGCATCCTCGCCGGTCTTGGCGCGAAGGTTCAGGAGCCGCTGCTGGACCGAGGCTCCGATGTTGCTGATGGGCTTGTTGGTCATGTGAGTGCCTCAAGGTAGGGACGCATGACGCGGGCAACCCGATCGACTTTGGCCATCTCGAATATGTCGGCCGGTGTCGCCTTCCGTTTGCGGAGGCAGTCTCGCAGCGCCTCGACTGCGATGTCAGTGCCGACCGTATCGCGGTAGCGGAAACAATCGGCGACCGTTTTTGCCGGGTTCGTCATCTGCACGAGCACACCCTCAATCATGTGCTTCTCGACGCCGGCGGTGAGCGCCGGGCCGGACGCCCGGACAACGCGTATGGCGGGGCTGGTGATGATCGGGCGGTGGGCCGACTTTTGGATCATGATCCAGACGGCATGCGGCACCTGCGTCGTCAGGCCGTGATATTCGAGTGCCGACACGAGGCAGACGATCGCCTTCGGGGATCGTGCGCCGATTGCTGCAACGTCGGTGTGGCGGGTGGCAGCGTGGTCGGGCTTCACGTAGATGCCGCGGGCCCGGCGTACGACTTGGCCGCGATCGACAGCCCGCTGGAGAGCAACGCGGGGAACACCGATCGCCTCAATGTCTCGTGTTCGCACGACCCCGTGCCGCTGCACGTGCCGCAGAAGTCGGTCGATATGGCTGGCAGCGGACATGATCGATGCTGGGCAGGTGTTACGGATCCTATGCCTTCAGAATTTCCGGCAGAGGTTTCGTAACATCCTATCGTCTCCGATCACGGCCCGTCCAGCGACATTTGGCCTCAGTCGCTCAATACGTCGCCTACGTTGGGGAATGCAGCCGTTAGGCGGCAGCCATCCTTGTCCAACTTGAGCAGCACTTCCTCTCTGCTGTCACCGTAAATCCGGGATGCCCCATCCGAAAAAAGATATCCTTCGCCGTCACGGGCGTGGTGATGGCAACGCTCTTCACCGACGGCTGAAGCGGCTGACAGATCGGCTCGCCAAGGTAGAAGGCACGCATCTCGACGCAGTGATCGCCAAGGCCGAGGAGATGAGGCGGGAACTCGCGGCCAAGCGGGAGCAACTCAAGGAGCTACAGCGGGCCGGCTGCCGCCCAACCGTGAAACGAGTCCGGGAGTAGGACGTGGTCGCCATGCTCGGGAAGCTGCGGGATCTATTGCATGACGATGTCGGCACGGCCGCGCCGGTACTCAAGGCCCTCGTGGGTAGCGTCGTCATCGAGACCGAAGCAGTCGAAGGCCAGGCGAAGCCGCAGATGGTGGCCCGATTCACGATTCCCCGCGATCCCGGCTCTAGCGGTACTCGACCGCGGCACGGCCGAGAAAGCCGCTGACGTCTCCATCGGGCTGTGGAACGCACTCCATAGGGATCAGCACTCGACCCCGGCTTCAGGGACGAACAATCAAGGCGCTGTGGTCTCACTCGGGTTCGACCGCAAGGCAGCCGCGCGTGCGCAGCGACAGCCTCGAGATGGAACATCGTGACAGGGCACGATAGAATAAGCCTGTGCCGGTTGAGATCGATTCGCTCAAGCCACCAGCCAGCCCTCAAACTTGGAGGCTCGCAGGTCTAGAGCGCAAGACAGACACTCGCAAATGAAGGCGCCTTCACATGGTCACCGATGCCGAGCAGTTGCCGATCCGATTGAATCGTGACCGCTTGGCAACGTTCTGCCGTGACCGTGGCATCGTCCGGCTGAGCGTGTTCGGCTCCGTTCTGCGTGACGATTTCGACCCTGCACGCAGCGACATCGATGTCCTCGTTGACTTCAAGCCCGAAGCGATGCGAGGCATTGGGTTCCGGTTCTTCGGGTATGGCGACGAGCTGGCCAGCATCCTCGGCCACAAAGTCGATTTCTGCTCCAAACTCGACCCGCACCTCGAGCCGGTCATTCGCCGCGAGGCCGTCACGATCTACGAGATTCCATGAGCC
>Ga0105052_10002099_pt1 | contig 25083 bp, 20 predicted proteins | sample FRY03_FD_78094 | JGI IMG/M metagenome (GOLD analysis project Ga0105052, IMG submission 78094) | Freshwater microbial communities from Lake Fryxell liftoff mats and glacier meltwater in Antarctica - FRY-03 | ecosystem: Environmental > Aquatic > Freshwater > Ice > Glacier meltwater ... | reverse complement strand
TGTGGAATTTATATTTACAGTTAGGTTGTAAGCTTTCTTTTCAGGAAATATTCCTCTTACTTCGTAAATCCCTTTATCAAGCTGTTTTACTGTTAATTTTATATTGGGGTTACCTCCAACGGTAATCTGTATAGTAGCACTGTCAATTGCTGCATTGCTATTAAAATCGCTGGCATATAATTTCAGCACCGCTTCTTTACCTACTAATAAGGGCTGGTATTTAATCAACAATTCATATTTATCCGAAACTGCTTCACTGCTGAAATACGAAGCAGGCTTTAAAGTGGCTTTTTTTGCATCACCGTGGTCCTCGCCATCATGTGCTAATAGCGTACAGGGCATGAGTAATAATATTAAAAATTTACGTATCATAATGTTCCGGTTAAATATTTTATAGATAGTATGCTTTGATTGTAATTCTTGATTGCTTCTAGGTATTTTAATTGTAATGAATAGGCGTCATTTATATTTCGCAAGTAGTTTATATAATCAGTTTCGCCACTTTCAAAAAACCGTTTTGCGGTATTAATTATTTCATTGGCTTTTTTAATGCCCGTTGTTTGATAATATTTTAATGACTGCTCATTTATTGCAAAATTATTTTGTGCTTGTATTAACTCTATCGATAGTTGTTGTTGCAACCCGTTAGTTTTTTGCTGATTAATTTCAAGTTCAGTTTTGGCTGCATTTATATTCCCTTTGTATTGCCAAAACCATAGCGGTACAGTAATGCCAAATCTAAAACGATTCCCGATGGGAGTGCTTCTTTCTCCTTGGTTAAAATAACCAAATGCTAAACCCGGCAATGCCTTATTTTTTTGGAGTTCAATATTTTTTTGACTGATAATTTGTGTTTGTTTATATAGCTGAATGGAAGGGTTAGAACTCAATGCAACGCTGTCCTGCAGCATAGCAATATCTGATAATAGGTTAGTTAGATGAACTGCCCTGAATGGCTCCTGCAAGCCAGTTAAAAATTGCAACTGACTTTGTAAGCTACTAGCATTTATTTGTGATTGAAGATATTGATTGTGTATTTCGCCATATTGTGTTTCTGTAAATACTTTTTGGAGGTAATCAATTTGTCCAGCATCAAACTGGCGAACTGCAGATATAGCGATTCTTTCATATGCTGTGTCTTGGATGTACAATCTTTTTTGTAATGTATCGGAGTACTGTAGCAATAGATATAATTGCTTTACTTGGTATTTTATTTCAGCTTCTGTTACGCCCTTTTCTTTTTCAGCTAAACCAATACGCTGCTTTTGCAGTTGATATTGCTTACCATAAACTGTGGGAAACTCTATTGATTGTGTAAAAAATACTGTATAAAATTTCCCGGTGGGGCTCTCTGCAAACACCTCAGGATTGGGAAGGTTGATACTGCTTTTAAGCAACTGCTTTTGCTGCTTAATAACTAAATCGGATGCTGAAATATTTTTACTGTTTTTTACAGCCATAATAACTGCATCTGCCTCTGAAATTTGTTTTTGACAAAAAGATGCGACTGAAGTAAACAGACTTATAAAAATTAAAGTGCTACGTATAAGCATAAAAAAATTAATTACAATAACTGAACAATACAATTTGCCATTGGGCACATTGCAACTAGTTCGATCGGCGTAAGCCATCAAACACAGTTAAAATAATCAAATCTGGAAACGCTGAATCGCTATAAGTATGTTTGGTGGGGGAGGGTAAAAAAAACGTACTATTTTTTTATCAGGGAAAGTCCTGCTAATATTAAATAAATTAGTTGCAGGAAAAGTATTTACAATTGCTACAAACACAGGGGGTTCAATTGTTGTTGTGGGATTAATTTTTTTCTCTACATTTTGAAACTTAACCACTACGTCATTACAACAGGCATCTTTTTCAGAGGCCTTCTTTTCTTCATGATTATGTTTATTGGTTTCATTATGGTGATCATGTTTTTTACCATCGGCGTGAGCATGAACTGGGGTTTTTATTACTTGTTCCTCAATATGATGCTTAGAATTGAAACTCATATCTATACCTGCTGCACAAGCTAATCCTATAACAGTATTCATTGCGAACACAATTAATATAAGGCCTGCTTTAAGCTGTATGGAAATTTTTCCCTTCATCTTTTGTAAAAATAAGACAATTAGTTGAAAAACAACAAATGACGGAGTGTAAAGGTCTAACCCTATTTAGTTAAAAGGTTATAAAATTTTGTGAAATATTTATAGAATTATAGGATTTAGGGTTTTTAAATTTCATTTTCAATAGCTGGTACTGATAATTTGGAAATGCAACGAATTAAGATAAACACAAGTAAAATATTGGTAAACGTTACATAAACTCTGTTATTTGTGAAAGGAGGAGGCCTTAACTAAGCATTTACATTTTTCTTAAACAAGATTAACTTAACCTAGTAAAGCTTCGCCTGTATAATTAATTCAGGAAACAAGATTATTTTTTTTAAATCTTTAGTATCAAATAAAAAAGGAACTACATCTCTTGCCATTTCTTCCATGTCTATTTGATTACACCTATCCAAGATTTTTTCTTTTAATTGATCTGCATTAGAAACGTCCAGTTTTAATTTTAAATAATCATAATTGGGTTTACTCACAAGTGATAATAAAAAAACTATATCGAAAAAATCCCTGCCTTTATTTCTGGCTCGGTTGCAAACTGTATAAAATTTTTGAGCCAATAAAATTTCCAAAGGCGTGATAAATATCTGCGTAAATACATCAAATCTATTTAGTATATATTTTTCGGGTACAAAATCAAAATGCTGTGGTTCTGTATCCAACTGTATCAATATCTTTTCTTCCCTGTGTCCCGAAAGACCTTCCCTGTAAAGTATTTCAGGGAAACGTATATAGCAATGATATGCACCTTTGTAAACTGTTTTCATATCTACTTCATATCCTTCTAGTTCCAATTGCTTTTTTAGAACAAGGGAAACTTTCTCAAAAGCATCTTCGCCAATATTGAAATTATCAAAATCAAGATCTTCTGAAAAACGTTTATTGCCATGCACTATCCGAAGGCAGGTGTCGCCCAAGAAACAAAGCTTGTTGGCATATTCGCTTTCAAAAATGATCTGCAATAATTTATGTTGCAGGTATTCTCTAAGAATAAATCTTTTAAACCCTCGAAGGTTTTCAGGATAATTATTTTCTATTTCAGATAATATCTGCATGTACTCCAATTTTCTTCAATAATGAAATCCTTTTATTCAGCGTTGCGCTTTCAAAACAAGCCGCATACTTTGTCAACTTCCCCCAATTGATGATGTCATTTAAAGCCGCTGTATTAAAACGTAACCCTTCCATATCTGACATACTAGTTATGCGTGGGTTCAAATATAAAAAATCCAACACCGCTTTTTCAGGATCGGCTATCATCACTGGTAAAACATGTAAGCGATTACTCCGCTGAGAATTGTACCCGAAAAATAAATGTGATTTTAAGCTACGGGAAGCAATGAAAAAAAAGTAAAGAAATCCTGTGCTTTTAAAATTATTTGAGAATTGTTGTACCTATGTTGTACCATAATAAAAAAAGCATCATAAGTATTTGACTTACAATGCTTTAATTTACGAGTTGCGGACCGGACGGGACTCGAACCCGCGACCTCCGCCGTGACAGGGCGGCATTCTAACCAACTGAACTACCGATCCATCCTTTTTAAAGGACGGCAAAGATAAGGGGAAACACCTTTTTTAAACAAATCTTTTCAAAAAAAAATGCAATCCCTATTTTTACTTACTTAATTTGCAAATATGCCTCAATACCCCAATAGACAATTTCTTGATTTTGAGAAGCCAATCAAGGAATTATATGAACAAATTGATGATACCAAAAAGCTTGCAGAGAAAAATCCGAAAATTGATTACACCTCTACATTAAAGCAATTAGAAGATTCTATCATTGATAAAAGGTTGGAGATCACTGCTCATCTTACTCCTTGGCAAAAAGTTCAATTAAGCCGACATCCCGATAGGCCCTATACTTTAAAGTACATAGATAATATGTTTACTAATTTTTTAGAGCTTCATGGCGATAGAAATATAAAAGATGATAAAGCCATGGTGGGCGGCTTTGCTCAATTAGATGGAGAAACTATAATGGTTATTGGGCAACAAAAGGGAGTAAATACTAAAATGCGTCAAATGCGCAATTTTGGTATGGCTAATCCCGAAGGCTATAGAAAAGCCCTTAGACTGATGAAATTGGCCGAAAAATTCAACAAGCCTGTTATTGCATTAGTAGATACTCCAGGCGCTTTTCCAGGGCTTGAAGCAGAAGAAAGAGGACAAGGTGAAGCCATCGCTAGAAATATTTATGAAATGATTCGTTTAAAAGTTCCAATTGTAATTGTTATAATTGGCGAAGGCGCAAGTGGCGGAGCTTTAGGTATTGGTGTTGGAGATAAAGTACTAATGATGGAAAATACTTGGTACACGGTAATTTCTCCAGAAAGTTGTAGCTCAATTTTATGGAGAAGTTGGGAAAAGAAAGAAACTGCAGCCGAGCAATTAAAATTAACTGCTACCGACATGAAAGGTTTTGGTTTGGTAGATGAAATTGTACATGAACCAATTGGAGGAGCTCATTGGGATTATAAAGGAGCTGCTGATATTTTAAAAACTTACATCACTAAAGCTTTAGGAGAATTAAAACACAAAACCCCTAAAGAACGTGTAAATGATCGTATTGAAAAATATGGCAAAATGGGATTCTGGGAGGAGGTTACAGTTGAATAAATAAATAGTTAAGTGTTAAAATAGATATGAAAATACAAGAACAATTAAAAGGTACTGGAGTAGCAATAATCACCCCATTTACTCAAAATAATAAAATAGATTTTAATGCATTAGGCAAGGTAATTGATGCAATGATAACTGCTGGTGTAGAATACATTGTTACTTTAGGTACTACCGGAGAAACACCTGTTCTAACCAACCCCGAAAAAATAGATATTCTTAACTACACTTATGAAAAAGCTGAAGGTAGAATTACAGTAGTCGTTGGCATTGGTGGGAATGATACTGCCGATCTTATTCAAGACCTTACTCATTTTCCATTAGAAAAAGCAACTGCTATTTTAAGTGCATCGCCCTATTATAACAAACCTTCTCAAGAAGGAATATTTCAACACTATAAAATGGTAGCAGCTGCTTCTCCAAAACCAGTTGTGTTGTATAATGTTCCTGGAAGAACAGGTCGTAATATGAGTGCTTCCACAACTTTGAGATTGGCTAATGAAATTGATAATATTATTGGTATAAAAGAAGCAAGCGGAGATATGGCCCAATGCATGCAAATTCTGAGAGATAAGCCCCTCAATTTTTTAGTAGTAAGTGGAGATGATGCTTTGGCACTTCCACAATTAGCTTGCGGTATGGAAGGCGTAATTAGTGTTGCTGCAAATGCATATCCTAAATTATTTGGAGATATGGTGCGAGCTTGTTTGGCGCAAAATTTTACTGCTGCTAAAATGCTGAATGATCGCTTGATAGAGGCTTATGACTTAATGTTTTTAGAAAACAACCCTGCTGGTGTAAAAGCATTTATGGTAGAGCAAGGTTTAATCGACAATTATCTTCGTATGCCCAATGTGCCTATCAGTAAACCTGTTCATGATCAAATAAAAAGTTTCTTGAAAACTAATATTAATTAAGAAGTTATTTAAACGGTAACTAATAATTTTTGACCAATTATAACTTCGTTTGAACGATAAATATTTACCTATGTTTAAAGTAAACGTAATTGCTCTATTTTGTATTCTTTGCGCTTCTTATTTTTCACCAGTTTTTGCTCAATCCCCACCTTCATATTCTAGTGCCGAAATATATGCTCATTTAAAAAAACTAAATGTATTAGGTAGCGTTCTTTATATAGCTGCTCATCCGGATGATGAAAATAATAGCTTCCTTCCATTTCTTGCAAAAGAAAAAAATTATAGAACAGCCTATCTTTCTCTTACACGAGGAGATGGCGGACAAAATTTAATTGGTCCAGAACTAGGTATCGAATTAGGTTTGATAAGAACACAGGAATTATTGGCCGCCAGAAGAATTGATGGAGCTGAGCAATATTTTACCAGTGCTTATGAATTTGGGTATAGTAAGAGCTTTGATGAAACACTTAAATTTTGGAATAGAGAAAAAGTATTGGGAGATATTGTTTGGGTAATTAGAAAATTTCAACCCGATATAATAATTAATCGCTTCCCAGGCGATGCTAGAGCCGGACATGGTAATCATTCCGCATCTGCCATACTTTCTCAAGAAGCTTACATTGCTGCTGCTGACCCCAATCGTTTTCCCGAGCAATTAAAATATGGAGTTAATATATGGAAAGCAAAACGACTTTTATGGAACACATTTAGTTTTGGTGGAACCAATACTACCAATGATAGTCAATTAAAAATTGATGCTGGAGTTTACAGTTCTTTATTAGGCAGAAGTTATGGAGAAATAGGAGGAGAAGCAAGAACGATGCACAAAAGTCAGGGTGAAGGCCGTCCCAGAATTAAAGGATCTCGATTCGAATATTTTGTAACGTTAGCTGGAGATAGCGCTAAAATTGATTTGATGGATGGTGTTGTTACAGATTGGACTAGAATTTCCTCTGATGGATCTTTAGTAAATGATTCGATCAATAAAATAATTCAACTATATGATTTTGAACATCCCGAAAAATCAGTATCAGCCTTAGTTGAATTATACAAAAAAGTTCAAGGTTTGAGCTTCCATAGTAATTGGTGGTACAAAAAGAAAAAAGAAATAGAAGATTTAATTATTGAATGTAGTGGAGTTTTTGTAGAAGCTTCTACTGATGTAGAATACGCTATCCCTGGTGAAAAATTAACAGTAAACTTATTTTTAAATAAAAGAAATAATGTTGACTTACAATTGGGTAAAGTTTTATTAAATACAACTGCTGAAAAAAGCTATGATACAAGTATTAATCTTCAAACAGTTGCAAATAATAATTACACTTTTAGCAAAACTTTTATAGTTCCTGAAGATATGCAAGTATCTCAACCTTATTGGTTAATAAAACCACTTGCTGATATAGGTAATTTTGTAGTTGACGACCAGAATATGGTAGGCAAATCAATTTCTGATCCTGCATTTATTGCTAAATTCGATTTTAATATCAGTGGTATAAGCTTTTTGGTAGAACGACCAGTTCAATATAAATATGTAGATCCAGTAAGAGGGGAAGTATATCAACCCTTAACTGTAATTGCTCCATTGATTATTTCTTTGAATAAAATTGTAGTGCTTGCTAATGTAATTAATGATAAAAAATTGCAAGCTCCTACTTCACAACTACTTCTCCAGTATAAATCAAATATCAGTGCAAATGCAGTCTTGGTTTCTATTAGCATTAAAGGAGATCAAGATAAATTGCTGTTAACTAAAGATACTTTGATGAATTTAGAACTAGGAACTGTTTATTCTTTTCCAATTGATATAAAAGCAATAACAACAAAAGAAACCACTTCCAAAATATATGCAAAAGTTGCATATTCTAAAGATGAGAAAAAAAGGTCGTTTACCCACTACTTAAAATCAATTAAGTACGATCATATTCCTTCTATTAATTATTTTTATAAAGATAACGTAACTGTTGTAAATGATAAAATTAATACAGTTACTAAAAGAGTAGGATATATATTAGGTGCTGGCGATTTGGTTCCAGATGCATTAGAACAATTAGGTTATTCGGTTAGCTATATTAATGAGACTGAAGTAAATGATATCTACTTAAAAAATTTCGATGCAATAGTAGTTGGTATAAGAGCTTTTAATATTTATGAATGGCTCACAACAAAAAATGATGTGCTAAATAGATTTGTAGAAAATGGCGGGCATCTTATTGTTCAATACCTTAAGAGTAATCAGGTTGGATCCAAAAAAACTAAAGTTGGTCCATATCCTTTTAGTATCAGCGGGATAAGGGTTACAGAAGAAAATGCCAAGGTAAATATTTTATTGCCAGAACATTCTTTACTTAATTATCCTAATAAAATTTCCGATAAAAGTTTTGAAGGATGGGTGCAAGAGAGAAGTACTTATCAAGCAGATCCAATTAGCGCTCCTTATGAATCATTATTAAGTATGAATGACCTTGGTGAAAAGCCATCAAATGGTAGTTTAATTACAGCCAAATACGGTAAAGGAAATATTACCTACTTAAGTTTGGTGCTATTTCGCCAATTACCTGCTGGTGTTTCTGGTGCTTATCAATTGTTAGCTAATTTATTGGCATTACCTTCAAACAAATAAAGTAAATGCAGCAAAGAAGAAAAATAGGATTTTTTACAGTTGTTCTTATTGGAGTTGCCATTGGATTCTTTATTAAAAATGTAAAAATCGGATTAATCATTGGCCTTGTTCTTGGTCTTTTTGCTGGAGGCATCATGAGCTCAAAATCTAAATAGATGAAACCAAAAATACCTTTATTTAAATCTTGGAGAAGCTGGTATATTTTTGTAATTGCTTTTCTGCTATTACTAATTTGTTTTTTTATTTGGCTTACTAAATTTTATCAATGAGCAAACTAGATTGGATAGTACTTATTGTAACCTTAGTAAGTATAGTTGCTTACGGACTTTATAAAAGCCGTACAACTAAAAACTTAGAAGGGTATTTTTTAAGCAATAGAAGTATGCCTTGGTACTTAGTGTTGTTAAGTATAATGGGAACACAAGCAAGTGCAATTACGTTTTTATCCGCCCCAGGTCAGGCTTTTACAGATGGTATGCGATTTATACAATATTATTTTGGACTTCCTATAGCCATGGTAATTCTCAGTATTACTTTTGTTCCATTGTTTGCAAAATTAAAAGTATTTACCGCTTATGAATTTTTAGAACAACGATTTGATATTAAAACACGTGTATTTACATCTACACTTTTTTTAATTTCTAGAGGATTGTCCACCGGAATAAGTATTTACGCACCATCAATTATATTATCATCGTTAATGGGGTGGGATATTTTTTATACCAATATAGTAATGGGTGGGCTGTTAATATTTTATACGGTAAGTGGAGGTGCTAAGGCAGTTGCTTACACTCAACAATTACAATTAGTAATTATTTTTATAGGGATGTTCATTGCAGGTTATTTAATTGTGCATCAATTGCCTGCTAATGTTGGTTTTTCTGATGCTTTAGCCATTAGTGGTGCTTCCGGAAAACTAAATGTAATTACAACGGGCTTTAATCAGAATGGATTTGATTGGAAGGATCGATATAATATAATTAGTGGTGTAATTGGTGGCTTCTTTTTAGCACTTTCTTATTTTGGAACCGATCAATCACAAGTAGGAAGATATCTTACTGCCAAAGATACTACCGAGAGTAGAGTAGGACTATTAATGAATGGATTAGTTAAAGTGCCGATGCAATTTTTGATTTTGCTTTTAGGCGCAATGCTATTTACTTTTTATCAATTTAATCCATCTCCTGTTTTTTTTAATAAAGCAGTTGAAACAAAAGCACTACAAACACCATATAAAGATTCTTTAAATGCAATTAAGTATAGGTTTGATAAAAAACAAATTAATCAAAAAGCAAATAGTCAGTTATTTGTTGATTATAAAACACAACAATATAAAGACAGTATAACGCTAGGCTCTAAAGAACTAAATGAAATTAAAGCAGAATATAAAACAGTACTAAAAAAAGCGGTTCCTAATAGCGATACCAATGATACCAATTATATTTTCTTACGCTTTGTTGTTGATTTTTTGCCTAAAGGATTAGTTGGGTTATTAATTGCCATCATTTTTCTTGCGGCTTGGGGCTCTATTGCCGCAGCACTAAATTCATTGGCTTCTTGCTCTATGATTGACTTTCATCGAAGATTTAATAAAGCTGATTTATCAATTCCTAATGATCTTCGAGATGAACAAGAATATAAAATTTCTAAGTATTATACTTTTGGGTGGGGTGTTTTTTGCATCATAACTGCCGAATTTGCCACTGGCATGGGAAGTTTAATTGAAGCTGTAAATGTATTAGGCTCGTTATTTTATGGAGTAATTCTCGGAATATTTTTAGTAGCATTTTACCTCAAAAAAATTAAAAGTAATGCCGTGTTTTGGGCAGCAGTTATCGGAGAAATTATTGTTATCACTCTATTTCTCCTTGATAAATACCAAATCATTGGACTCGGATTTCTCTGGCTAAATGTAGCGGGGGCTTTGGCGGTGGTTGCATTGAGTTGGTGTTTTTCTTTTTTCGAAAGATAAATTCCTATCTTCCTACTTACGTTATTTTAACAATCAATGAAAACAACATTTCAAAAAACTACATGGGCCGATTCGGCCACTATGTATGAAGTAAATATTCGTCAATATACACCTGAAGGAACTTTTAAAGCATTTCAAAAGCATCTCCCTAGGCTTAAAGAAATGGGTGTGACCATTTTGTGGTTCATGCCTATCACGCCAATTAGCAAAAAAGTTAGGCAAGGTACATTAGGAAGCTATTATGCCTGTAGCAGTTTTACATTGATCAATCCAGAGTTTGGCACAGTTGAAGATTTCAAGCAATTAGTTCATCTAGCGCATCGGTTAGGATTTAAAATAATTATTGATTGGGTAGCCAATCATACCGGATGGGATCATGAGTGGGCCATTGAACATCCTAATTGGTATATCAAAAATGCAAAAGGTGAGTTTACTGAAAGGAATGGATGGCATGATGTAATCGATTTGAATTTTGAAGTATTAGACATGCGTACGGAACTTATTGATGCAATGAGGTTTTGGATTTACGAATGTGATATTGATGGTTTCAGGTGCGATATGGCTCATTTAGTGCCATTAGATTTTTGGCAACAAGCAAGATTGAGTTGTGAATTGATTAAACCATTATTTTGGTTAGCAGAATGTGAAGTTGTAGATTATCATCAGGTTTTTGATGCTACATACGCATGGTGGTGGATGCATGAAACGGACAAATACCAAAAAGCACATTCTAGTTTACATGAAATTAGAAATGTGTTACATGCTTATTCGCATTATCCTAAAGATGCAATTAAATTATTTTTCACTTCTAATCACGATGAAAATAGTTGGAATGGAACTGAATACGAAAAATATGGTGCTGCTGCAAAAGCATGGGCCGTTTTTTGCTTTACTTGGCATGGTATGCCTTTGATATATAGTGGACAAGAAATAAGTAATAAAAAACGATTATTATTTTTTGATAAAGATTTAATTGAATGGGAAGGCAAAAACTCGCTCCACGAGTTTTATAAAACCTTAGCATTATTAAGAAAAACCAATGAGGCTATTTCAATAGGGGAGTCTTTTATTTTACCATCAAATCACGACAATGAATTGATGGCTTATTTAAGGCGAAGAGGCGAAAATATTGTTCTTGTGTTGTTGAACGTATCTTTAAAAAATAAGTTGAATATTCATGTGCATCATGATTGGTTAAGTGGTAAATTCAGAAGTGTTTTTTCTAATTTAGAATTTGATTTTAAAAATAAAGCCGATTTTGAACTTCAGGCTGGTGAATTTATTGTTTATGAAAAAGTAGTAAAATAAAAAAAGTTGCTTCGATAAATTGAAGCAACTTTTTAATATCATTTTATAAAATGAACTTTTACTCTTCTGTCATCTTAAGAGGATAAGTGTACCTACCTTCAAATCCAGGATAAAATCCATCTAAACGAATATTGCCATTTTTAATTACACCTAATGCTTCTTTCAATTCATCTAAACTGGTAATTTCTTTTCCATTAATAGCAGTAATTACAAATCCGTCTTCCATTCTGCTTTTACTTAGTAAGCCTGTTCCAACTTTCTTAACTAATACACCACCTTTAACTTCATTAGCCGTAGCAACTTTTTTATCTAAATTAATTAGTTCTCCTCCTAGCTTATCTACAGGGTTACTATTTTTAACGATGTCTGTATTGCCTGCTTTGTTCTTAAGCGTAATATTCGCAATAGTTTCTTTTCCAGCACGTATATAGTTAACTGTAATTTTATCACCTGGTTTAAACCTTGCTACTTGTTCTTGTAATTCAGCACCGCTTGTTATTTTTATTCCATTTATTTTAGTTAAAAGATCTCCCTTTTTCAAACCAGCTGAAGCAGCTGCACCACCTTCGGGAACACTTGAAATAAATACGCCTTCCCCTTCTTTAAAGGATGTTCCCAATTCTTTTTCTAACTCTCTTTTTTCTTCATCGCTTAAATTATCTTTCGGATAACTAATTCCTATAAATGCTCTTTGAACTGTTCCAAATTTTACTATATCAGTTACTACTTTCTTTATGATATTAACTGGTATTGCATAAGAGTAACCAGCATAAGATCCTGTTGGGGAGGCTATAGCAGAATTAATTCCTACTAATTCTCCATTGGTATTAATTAGTGCACCACCGCTATTTCCTGGGTTGACTGCTGCATCTGTTTGAATAAATGATTCTACCGGGCTTGATCCCTGACGATTATTAATTCCAATCGATCTTGATTTCGCACTAATGATTCCTGCAGTTACAGTTACATCTAAATTAAATGGGTAGCCGATAGCCATAACCCATTGGCCTAATTTTGCATCATCACTATTGCCGTAAACCATATAAGGGAGTGCTTTGCCCTCAATTTTAATAACTGCTATATCAGTGTTAGGGTCTTGTCCAACTAGGGTTGCTTTATATGATTTTTTATTAGCCAGTGTCACATTTATTTCATCTGATCCATCAATTACATGGTTGTTGGTAACAATATATCCATCTTCAGTTATCATTACACCGCTGCCACTAGCTCTTTGCTCTGGCTGCACTCTTGGTCCGCCTCCAAAAACATCGCCAAAATCATCTCCAAAAAAATCAGAAAAAGGATTTCTCTGGCGTTGCTGATTGCTGCTTACCTGTTTTGCTTTGGTGCGAGTTTTTATATGAACAACAGCAGGTGTAGCACTTGATGCAGCAGCAGTAAAATCTACTGGGCCAGCACTTTGATTATTTCCAAAAAATCCTGCATAGTTCATAGGTAATTTACCTGTTTCTTGAATTCCTGCTCGTTGATTTTCTGCAAATTTGTCATAACCCCAAACACTTGCCAATGCGGTAGTGGCACTTAAAGCCACTATTGCAAAACCATTTTTCCAATTCATAGTCCTATTTTATTTGAAGTAATATTAATCAAATTTCATGTCTTTTCAACAACAAATAAACGAATCAGTTTACTTTGAGTTTTACCATTAACACCATTTAACAAATTTTTCGTTTTTTCTTATCTCAAAAGAACATTTCGTCAATAAAAATGTCAATTTGTAAGAGTTAATAAAAACCCCAGCGTGTCAACTCCATCTGCATATTGACCTAGATTTGGCTTTTGGGCTTCTCCAAAGGGGATATAATCATGCCCAACTATACATTGTATTGATTCATTTTTATTAAAAATGGCTTCTAGCTCCTCCTTTTTTTTATAAAATTGGTAGTGAATCTGGCTAACTGGCGAAAAGGGTGAACTATTCTCCGTTAAAATCACTGTTTCGTTATTCATGTAATATTTACCACCCATAATTAATAGTGCCAAATGGTAGTCGAAATTATTCTTGTATTTATGGTATTCCATCAAACCCTCATACTTTTTTAAAGCGTTTAAAAAAGGAATAAAGTCATAATTTTCTGGTACCATTATTTGAGTAATATTTCTACAGCCTAATCCAAAAAATAACATTGCATCATCGGCTAAAGAAGTTAATTCTTGTATCGATTCATTGCCAGTTAATACTGCAACTGAAGTTCTATTTTTACGAAGAATATTAGGATATTTTCCAAAATAAGATTCAAAGTAACGGCTAGAATTGTTGCTACCAGTAGCTATATAAGCATCACATCCATTTAATCTATCTGCAAAGCAGATATCATTTTGAATGGTTACATCCCAATCATACATTTTTTTTACAAGATGTTTAATCAAAATTTCGTCTTTAGAAGACGCTTTAATAACTGCATTATGGCCACTTATAAAAACACATAATAAATCATGAAATCCAACCAAAGGAATATTTCCAGCCATTATAATTCCTACTGATTTGGGAGATTCATTTTGTGGAGCTATTTGGTAGCGTTCTAACCATAGATCCAATTTGTCTTTTTTTAAGAAATTAGAAACAATGCTTTCTACGGAAATTTCAATAAATTCGGGAATAAACCATTGATTTTGGTGGTAAGCCTTTTCTTTAATCAACTCCCATTCGGGATCTTTAGTAGTTAAATATTCGCCTAATCTTGATAAAATTTCAATTCGTTCTTGTAAAATCATTTGTCATCCGTATTTTTGATAGTACAAATGTAAATTCACTGAACCAACAAACCCATTTTTTATGGCAATCAAAATTACCGATGAATGTATTAATTGTGGGGCTTGCGAGCCTGAATGTCCAAATAACGCCATTTATGAAGGTGGAGTAGAATGGGCAATAACCGACGGAACCACCATTAAAGGAAGCTTTCAGCTGCTTGATGGTACTTTAGTTGATGCTGGTGATAAATTCGCGCCAATTAGCTCAGATACTTATTATATTACGCCTAATAAATGTACCGAGTGCCAAGGATTTCATGAAGAGCCTCAATGTGCTGCTGTTTGTCCGGTAGACTGCTGCGTACCAGATGAAATGTATGTAGAAACAGTTGATCAGCTTATGGATAAGAAGGCTAAAATGCATATTTAAAGTACTTTTAATTTTAGAAGGTATTTCTAATTATCTCGAAGGGAAGGAATTAAGCGTTTCTTCCCTTTTTTTAACTTTTTTTGAAAGTATTCATCTCAAAAGCATTCTTGCTTCTCCTTATATTTGTTTTTTAAGCTAGGGTATGATAAAAAAAATTGCATTAGTTACAGGTGGATTAAGCGGAGAAGCGCAAATAAGTTATAAAAGTGCAATAACTGTAAGTAATAATATTGATCGAACTAAATACGACGTTTATAAAATTGATATTAATCCAAGTGGATGGTGGTATGAGAATGAATTAGCTGAAAAATCTTCAGTAAATAAAGATGATTTTTCTATAAATAACAAGGGTCAAATCGTAAAGTTTGATGTTGTGCTACTTTGTATTCATGGTACTCCTGGTGAAGATGGAAAATTGCAGGGATATTTTGATATGATTGGTCTCCCTTATACCAGCTGCGATGCAGCTACTTCTGCATTAACAATGAATAAAAGATTTACAGTTGCGGTTGCTGCTTTCGGTGGTATTAACGTTGCCAAGTCTATGCACTTGTTCAAGCATACTCCGGTTAATACTGAAACAATACTTATTCAATTAAAATTGCCACTTTTTGTTAAACCCAATAGTGGAGGAAGTAGTATTGGAATGAGTAAAGTAACTGAAACAAAAGAACTGCAAAATGCTATCACTAAAGCGTTTAAGGAAGATAGTCAAATTTTAGTAGAAGAATTTATAAGTGGAAGAGAATTTACAATTGGTGTTTTTAAACAAGGTTCAACAATTACAGTTTTGCCCATTACTGAAATAACTACAAGCAATGAATTCTTTGATTTTGAAGCAAAATACCAAGGTAAAAGCGAGGAAGTCACACCTGCAAAAATTGATGAAGTTATGCAGGAGCATTTAAGCACTTCAGCTAAGCATGTTTATGAAATATTTAATTGTAAAGGTGTCGTGAGAATTGATTTTATTTATGACATAGCTCAACAAAAACCTTATATGTTGGAAGTTAATACGGTGCCAGGACAAAGCGAAGCGTCTGTAATACCACAACAAGTGAAATCTATGGGCATGAGCTTAACCGATTTTTATTCAGCAGTAATTGAACAAGCATTTTAAACTTTAACTCATCTTTTAATTCATTAGCCTTGTTTAAATTTATTACCGATAAGCCACTTTGGGTAAATATACTTGCCGGAATAACTATTATTTTTATAGTAATATTAATATTCTTCGGATCATTAGATTGGGTAACAGGTTATGGTAAGTATGAAAAAGTTCCATCAGTTACAGGTCAGCATATTTTAGCTGCTCAAAAAATATTGGAAGACAAAGGCTTTGAAGTTCAAATACAAGATTCTATTTACATTGATACTGTTGCAAAGCAAGCAGTAATTCGTCAAACCCCAGAAGCAGATGCACTTGTTAAAATAGGCCGTACCATTTATTTAACTGTAAATAGAGTGATTCCTCCACAAGTAGAAATGCCCAATCTTGCTGGTTTTTCAATAAAAAGTGCAGAAATGTATTTGCAAAGTATTGGTCTTAAATTAGGATATATTACTTACCAACCAGATATTGCACGAAACGCTGTATTGCAACAAATGTATAACGATGTTATTATTAAGCCAGGTACAAAAATACCAATAGGATCCGTCATTAGTTTTGTTTTAGGAAGTGGCATAGGTAACGGGGAGTCCGACGTGCCCGATTTAGTTGGGTCAACTCTTAATGATGCAAAAAGTCTTTTAAGCACATTGAGTTTAAATATTGGTTCTATTGTGGCGGTAGGTGAAATAAGAGACACAGGGACGGCATTTATAATAAGACAAAGTCCCGAATTATTTTCAGGAGCTCTTGGAACAAATGGAGAGCGTTTAATGAATAGAATCCGTCAGGGGCAAATAATCGATTTATTTATTAGTGATACAGCTCCTGTAAAAGACACTACAAAATCAATAACAATACAATAAAAATTTATGCAGACAATAACCGTAGAAGAACTAAAGACAAAGATTGATGCTGGAGAACAAATTAATTTGATTGATGTTAGAGAACCCCATGAGCATGCTGAATTTAATATTGGAGGGCTTTTACATCCTTTAGGAAAAATTCAAACAATGCAAATAGATGAACTGGAAGAAATGAAAGATCAACCAGTTTATATTTATTGTAGAAGTGGGAATAGAAGTGGACAAGCTTGCTTGATTTTAGAAACAGCAGGGTTTACAAATACAATTAATGTAGTAGGTGGTATGCTAGCTTGGCAAGAAAAAACTGCTCAATGAGTAAAATTTACTGCTCACTTCTTGCTTTAGTTTTATTCTGCAGTGTAAATGCAACATCTATTAGCGGTATAATTCGTTCAGGAAAAGAAAATAAGCCTTTGGCTTTTTCTTCAATCCTTGTAAAAGGAACAACCAAAGGAGTTTCAGCAAATAAAAATGGTTTTTATAGTATTACTTTAGATCCGGGTGAATATACTTTGGTTTGCCAATTTGTAGGTTTTACTACAGTTGAAAAAAAATTAAAGTTAACTATTGCTAATTTGGTAATTGATTTTGATTTAGAACCTCAACAATATGATTTAAAAGATGTGTTAGTAAAATCTGGTGGAGAAGATCCTGCATATAATATTATCAGAAAAGCAATTGCAAGTAGAGAAGAACATTTAAATGAAATTAAACAATTTAGTTGCGATGTATATATTAAAGGGCAATTGCAATTACGCAATTATCCAAAATCTTTTTTTGGTCAGAAAGTAGATTTTGAAGATGGAGATACAAGTAAAAGAAAAATGCTTTTTTTATCGGAAACCATAGCAAAATATTCTGTTGAAGAACCAAATAAAAGAAAGATAGAAGTAATATCAACCAAAGTAAGTGGACAAAGCGATGGATTTGGTTTTAGTAGTCCTCAAATTATCTCATTTTATGAGAATACTATTTCTATAGGTAGAAGTTTAAATCCTAGAGGATTTATTTCTCCAATTGCCAATAATGCGTTGAATTTTTATAGGTATAAATTTGAAGGAACTTTTTTTGAATTTGGAAAAGAAGTCAGCAGAATTAAAGTAATTCCTAAAAGACCTTATGAGCCACTTTTTTCAGGATATATTAATATTAGCGAAAATGATTGGAGAATTCAAAGTGTTGATTTAAAGTTGCTAAAACAGCAACAAATGCAATTGTTAGACACGCTAGTAATTCAACAAAACTATGTACCTGCTGGTAAATACTGGGTAATTAAAAATCAAATTATTTATCCTTCTGGTAAGTTTTTTGGATTTGATTTCTTTGGTAATTTTTTACAAGTGTACGACCAGTTTAATTTGGGTCCCTCATTTAAACCTAAGTTTTTCGATAATACTATTTTAAAATTTTATGATAGTTCTAATAAAAAATCAATTGCTTATTGGGATAGTATTCGACCTATTCCTTTGCTAACTGAAGAATTAAGAGATTATCAAAAAAAAGATAGTCTTGAGCAGGTAAGAAAAGATCCCCGATATTTAGATTCATTGGATAAGAAAAGAAATAAAATTCGTATTGGGGGTATTCTATTTACTGGACAATCATTTAGTAAACAAAAGAAAAAAGAGAGCATCAGTTTCGATCCTTTGATTAAAACCCTCAATTATAATACGGTTGAAGGTGGTGTGATTCAATTTTCTCCTAGCTATAATAAAGAATTTGAAGGAAGAAAGTCGTTGACTATTACGCCCAATTTTAGGTATGGATTTGCAAATAAACATTTCAATGCAAATCTTTTATTGAACTATAATTTTGGAAAAAAATATATTCAATCAATTTCAGTATCTGGTGGAAGAAAAGTATTTCAGTTTAATAATGCAGATCCTATAAGCGAGAGGGTCAACACCTTATATACTTTAATGAGCGAATACAATTATTTTAAAATTTATGAAGCAGATTTTTTTAGAATTGCTTATGGCCAAGGAATTGGGAATGGTATAAATCTGAATGCTAGTTTTCAGTTTCAAAATAGACATTCATTGGATAATCTTGCTGATATGACCAATTGGAAAGATTTTACTGATAGACAATTTACTCCCAACTATCCAACAGAATTAGCCAATACAAGAATGGTCAATAACAAAGCGTCTATACTTACAATTGGTGTAAATTGGCGGCCAGGTTCAAAATATGTTGAATTCCCTAATAGAAAAGTAAATATTGGCTCTCGTTACCCTACAATAAATGCAAGTATTACTCAAGGAATAAAAGGATTATTTGGGAGCGAAGTAGATTACACTCGTTGGAGACTAAGTGTAAATGACGCGTTGAATCTTAAACTTTTTGGCAGATTTAATTATAATATAGTTGCAGGTGGATTTATTAATTCTAACAAAACATTTATTCCAGATTACCAACATTTTTTGGGTAATCAAACCAATTTCGCTTCATCATATTTAAATAGTTTTCAATTAGCTTCTTATTATAGATATAGTAATACTGCAACTTTTAATTCATCTGTTTTTGTAGAGCATCATTTTAATGGATTTATTACAAATAAAATTCCGGGGTTTAAAAAGCTTAATTGGTTTCTAGTAACAGGTGCTAATGGTCTGTATCTTGATAATGGCACTAACTATTTTGAATATTTTATTGGGCTTGAAAATATATTTAAATTAATTAGAGTTGACTTTGTTCAAGGATTTGAGCAAAGTGGGTTAAAGCCAAGTGGATTTAGGGTCTCCATTCCATTTGTTCAATAATTTGTACTTTTGGTTTGAATTTTGGTTGCCCTGCAAGCGACTCCTTTTTTAAATGGAACATAAGCAATTCTTATGTCTAAAATTTAATTATATGCCAGTACTTCATAATCGTATTTCCAATAAAGAGCTCAAAGGGCTCATGCTGCAAGAAACTTTCAGAAGAACTACCATTAGTTTTTACAATTATTTTCCTATTCAAAATCCGCAGCAGTTTAGAGATGATTTATACAAGCTATTAAATGCGTTGTTGATATTTGGACGAATATATATTGCAAAGGAAGGAATTAACGCTCAACTAAGTGTGCCAGATCATTTTTTGAACGACTTTAAAGTCGAAATAAATAAAATTGAAGCACTATGTAATATTCGATTAAATATTGCTGTAGAAGATGCTGATGGGCTTAATGATGTATTAAAACAGGGTAAGAGTTTCTGGGTATTAAAAATAAAAGTGCGCGATAAAATTGTTGCAGATGGGATAGAAGACCCAGAATTTTCAATGGAAAATAAAGGGAAATATGTAAATGCATCTCAGATGAATGAATTACTCAAAAACACTGATACAGTTGTTGTTGATATGCGCAATCATTATGAATTTGAAGTAGGACATTTTGCCAATGCAATTGAAATTCCTTCCGATACTTTTAGAGAGCAGTTGCCAATGGCAGTGAATATGCTAAAAGGTAAGGAGAATAAGAATATTATTATGTATTGCACAGGTGGAATTAGGTGCGAAAAAGCAAGTGCCTATATGTTGCATGAAGGATTTCAGAATGTTTTTCATTTAGAAGGTGGAATTATTCATTATGCAAATGAAATTAAGGCACAAGGGTTATTGTCAAAGTTCATTGGAAAAAATTTTGTGTTCGATGATAGATTAGGCGAGCGTATTACAAATGATATTATTGCGAATTGCCATCAATGTGGATCACCTTGTGATACACATACCAATTGCAAAAATGATGGATGCCATTTATTGTTTATTCAATGCAAATCTTGTGCAGAAAAATTGAATGGTTGTTGTAGTCTAGAATGTGCTGATACTATACACCTTCCTCAAGAACGGCAAGAAGCAATTCGCAAAGGAATCGATAATGGTCAACATATTTTTAATAAAAGTAGTGCAAGGCTTAGGCCGCGATTGCCACTCATTTTAAAAATTAATGATAATTTATCTAATCAGTAATGTTAAGTTGTTTAATAGATTCAATAATACAATTATCTGTTTCGGATACTGTTAAATTTTGTGGAATAAATTTTTCACAAATTACTTTTTCATATAATTCAATGTATCTTTTACTAATAGTGTTAACCCATTTATCGGACATTTCAGGAACTACTTGATTTTCTTTTCCCATAAAATTGTTAGCGATGAGCCATTCTCTTACAAATTCTTTACTCAATTGCTTTTGTCGTTCTCCATTTTTTTGACGCTCTTCAAATCCATCAGCATAAAAGTAACGTGATGAATCTGGAGTGTGAATTTCATCCATTAAATAAATAGTATCGCCAATTTTTCCGAATTCATATTTTGTATCTGCTAAAATCAATCCTCTTTCTTTAGCAATTAATTTTCCTCTCTCGAATAATTGCAAAGCAATTTTTTCTAATTGAATCCAATCTTCAGTAGATGCTAATCCTTGAGCAATAATTTGTTCTTTTGAAATATCTTCATCATGCCCTTCTGAAGCTTTAGTAGAAGGGGTAATGATTGGGGTTGGGAAAAAGTCGTTTTCCTTTAAATCATTTGGCATTGTAGATCCACATAAAACTCTTTCTCCTGCTTGATAGGTTCTCCATGCGTGACCAACTAAATTACCTCTTACCACCATTTCAATTTTAAAAGGATTGCATTTTAGCCCTAATGCTACATTTGGAGCAGGGGTGTTAATCAACCAATTTGGACAAATATCTTCTGTCTTTTGAAGCATATATGCAGCAATCTGGTTTAAAACCTGCCCCTTGTAAGGAATTAATTTGGGAAGTATAACATCAAAGGCAGAAATGCGGTCACTGGCAATCATCACCAGCCAATATTGTTGTATATAGTATACATCTCTTACTTTTCCTTTGTAAAAGTCAGTTTGGTGTGGGTATGATTTGCTCGCCATTCGTCAAAATTAATGTCCAGTTTATAGTAAAATTGCAGGAACTATGTATTTTTCTCCACAATGGAATAAGATATATTGAAAATTAAATTTTTACAAGAACTTAACATATACTATTTTGCTTCATATTTCAAACAAAAATTGCCAATATGAGAAGATTATTAACCCATTTAGGACTGATTGTTTTTGCAACTGCGCTTAGTTTAACGGCCATTGCACAACAATCAACCACAGTTTCAGGGAATGTGAAAAACGGAAAATCGAAAGAATTACTTTCTGCCGTTTCAATATCAGTTAAAGGTGGAACTGCTGGTACTTATACCGACGACAAAGGTAATTTTAAGTTTTCAACCACTCAAAAACTTCCATTTACTATTATTATTTCTTCAGTAGGTTATGCTGCTAAAGAAGTTACTGTAAACGGAAATAACCAAACAATTAATGTAGATCTTGAAACTTCATTTACTTTAGGAAATGAAATTGTTGTTTCTGCATCAAGAGTGCCAGAGCGTATTTTAGAATCTCCTGTATCAATTGAAAGAATTAGTGCAGCTGCAATAAGAAATGCTCCAGCTGCTAACTACTACGATATGATTGCCAGCTTGAAAGGAGTAGACGTTGTTTCTGCTAGTTTAACTTTTACTAGCATTGGTACTCGTGGATTTAATAGTAGTGGTAACACTCGTTTAAACCAAATTGTAGATGGTATGGATAACCAAGCTCCAGGTTTAAACTTTTCTGTAGGTAATATTACTGGAGTTACAGAACTAGATGTTGACAATATTGAATTGTTACAAGGTGCGTCTTCTGCATTGTACGGTCCTGGTGGAACAAATGGTACACTTATCATTAATAGCAAGAGTCCTTTTAAAAACCAAGGATTAAGTTTCCAAATTAAGCAAGGTGTTAACCATGTTGATTCTTATCAGCGTCCAGCTGCTTCTTATCACGATTGGAGTATACGTTGGGCTAAAAAAGTAAATGATAAATTTGCTTATAAAATTAATGCGCAGTATATACAAGCACAAGATTGGTTGCCCAATAATCAAAGCAACTATTTAAGATCACCACTTTCAGCTCAACCTAATGGAGAAGTTAAGGGTGGTATCCGTAGTAATGATCCTAATTTTGATGGAGTGAACATTTATGGAGATGAAACCAGTGCCGACTTAAGCAGTGCTTTTAGAGGAGTAATTGCTTCAAATCCAGTTTTAGGATCCTTTCCTGTACCAGGTGGTACTTTTTTAATTCCATCAGCTGGTGTTTTAGGTTATTATGCCAATCAACCAACATTTGTTTCTAGAACTGGATACAATGAAAAACAAGTCGTAGATCCTACTACCGTTAACTTTAAATTCAATGCGGCTTTGCATTATAAAATTAGCGATAAAATTGAAGCTATTTTAGCTGGTAACTGGGGAACAGGTAATACCGTTTATACTGGTATTGACCGTTACTCCATCAAAGACTTTACTTTAGGTCAGTACAAAGCCGAATTAAGAGCTAAAAATTGGTATGTTAGAGGCTATACAACCCGTGAAAACTCTGGTAGCTCTTATGCTACTGTTATTACTACTCGTTTGTTTAACGAGGCTTGGAAGCCAAGTGCTACACAATGGTTTCCTCAATATGTAGGGTCTGTAGTAAGCACTGCTGCAGGTATTTACGGTCAAGCTGCAGGTGCAGCTTATGGCGCAGCTCTGGGTTCAGGTTTAAATGCAGCTCAAGCTACTTCTGCTGCTCAAAATGCAGGTTCTCTTGCTGTAGCTCAAAATAATTTAATTCCACATAACACTGCTCGTGGTGTTGCCGACGTTGGCAGACCAACTGGAGATATCTTAAACAATCCTTTATTTCAAGGGGTTGCTGGAACACCTATTTCTAAGGGAGGTGGATTGTTTCTAGACAGATCTAAATTAGTTTCTTTTGATGGTCAATACAACCTAACTGAAGATTTGGGATTGGCAAAGAATGGTACCGATATTTTAATTGGTGGTAACTGGAGACAATTTCAGTTAAGTTCTCAGGGTACTTTATTTGCAGACACAGCAGGTACTATCAGAATCAATGAAATTGGTGCATATATGCAAATTTCTCAAAAATTATTTGGAGATCGTTTAAAAATTACTGCTTCTGGACGTTATGATAAGAATACTAACTTTAAAGGGCGTTTTACTCCGAGAGTTTCTGCAGTTGTTAAATTAGCTCAAGATCACAATCTTCGTTTTTCTTATCAAACAGCGTATCGTTTCCCTACAACTCAAAATCAGTGGATTAACTTGTTAACTAGCCAAGGAAGATTATTGGGTGGTTTGCCACAACTGAGAGATTTCTATAATTTTCAGGGAAATCCTGTTTATACTGTACCTAGCGTTCAAGCATTTGGGGCAAGTGCCCTTGCAGGAGCTCCAAATCCTGCTTTATTGCAAGTACAACAATTTGGCGATTTAAAACCAGAATCTACTACTTCTTTTGAAATAGGTTACAAGGGTTTAATAGCTAAAAAGTTATTAATTGATGTATATGCTTATCAGGCCCAATACCAAGATTTCTTAGGTGGAGTTAATGTTATACAGCAAAGAGCTGGATTGCCTAATAGTTTATTTAATTTATTAAATCCAAATAATAGAAGTACTTATTCAGTTTCTGTTAACTCCACTGGTAGCGTAAATGTTAAAGGTTGGGGAGCTTCTGCAGAATATTTATTACCTAAAAACTTTTCAGTAAATGCTAATGTGTATTCTGATGTAATTGGTGATTTACCTCCGGGATTCATTTCATATTTTAACACTCCAAAAACTCGTTTTAATGCCGGATTTGGTAACACCGGATTTGGAAAAGATAATCGCTTTGGATTCAATGTATTGTACAGATGGGTGGACACTTTCTTTTACGAAGGAACATTTGCAACCGGTCAAGTACCTTCATACTCTACAGTTGATGCACAAGTCAATTACAAATTCCTTAAATCTAAATCTATCTTGAAGATTGGTGGAACTAATATCTTTAACAAGTATTATATAAATGGATTTGGTAATATTCAAATTGGTGGATTGTACTATGTTAGCTTTGGCTGGAACGTATTTTAGTATATTGAAGGATAAGTAAGTATTAAATCCCTTCTCGGTTTTTCTGAGAAGGGATTTTTTCGTTTTATATGTCTTAATCTTCTATTTTTGTGCTCATTTTAAAAATGACCAATTATGCGATCAATAGCTTTTAGAGAAGCCCTTCGTGAGGCAATGAGTGAAGAGATGAGAAGAGATGATAGAGTGTTTTTAATGGGGGAAGAAGTAGCAGAATACAATGGAGCCTATAAAGTGAGCCAAGGGATGCTAGCCGAATTCGGAGAAAAGAGAGTAATTGATACCCCAATTGCAGAATTAGGCTTTACAGCCGTTGCGGTTGGTGCCGCTCAAAGTGGACTTCGCCCTATAGTTGAGTATATGACTTGGAACTTTGCGGTGTTATCTATGGATCAAATACTAAACACTGCATCAAAAATGTTGGCAATGAGTGGTGGACAAATTAG
>Ga0105052_10002088_pt1 | contig 25125 bp, 24 predicted proteins | sample FRY03_FD_78094 | JGI IMG/M metagenome (GOLD analysis project Ga0105052, IMG submission 78094) | Freshwater microbial communities from Lake Fryxell liftoff mats and glacier meltwater in Antarctica - FRY-03 | ecosystem: Environmental > Aquatic > Freshwater > Ice > Glacier meltwater ... | reverse complement strand
TGACGACCTTTCCCAAAGCCGTCCTGTTCGACCTGCTGACGGCTCTCCTCGACTCCTGGACCCTGTGGAACGACGTGGCAGGCTCGGCCGAACGCGGCCGCGCCTGGCGGGCCGAGTATCTGAGGCTCACCTATGGCTGCGGCAGCTACGTGCCCTACGAGCAGCTGGTGCGCGAGGCGGCGGTTGCGACCGGGCTGCCGGGCGGCGCGGCGGACGCGCTGGAGGCGCGCTGGCTGGAATTGCCGCCGTGGAGCGGCGCGCAGGCGGCCCTCGATGCCCTGGCAGGGCGCACGAAGCTCGGCGTCGTCACCAACTGCTCGATCCGGCTTGGCCGGCAGGCGGCGGGGCGGCTGCAGACACGCTGGGACTGCATCGTCACTTCCGAGGAAGCGGGATACTACAAACCCGATCCGCGACCCTACCGTCAGGCGCTGACCGCCCTTGGCGTGGCGCCCGGCGAAGCGGCCTTCGTCGCGGGCTCCGGCTACGATCTGTTCGGCACTTCGGCTGTTGGCCTCAGGACCTACTGGCACAACCGGGTCGGCCTCCTGCGCCCCGACGGCGCGCCGCCCGCCGCTCTCGAGCGACCGACGCTCGACGATCTTCTCCCCTGGCTGGAAGGACGTTTGTCATGATCTTGCGCAGACTGCTGCTCTCCCTCGCGCCGCTGCTCCTGGCGGCCACGACGGCCACTGCCCAGAGCTTCCCCGCCAAGCCGCTTACGCTGATCGTGCCGTTCCCGGCGGGCGGCCCGAGCGACGCGCTGGCCCGCGCGCTCGCGCAGGGCATGGCGGCGGATCTCAAGCAGACCGTGGTGGTCGAGAACATCGGCGGCGCCAGCGGCACGATCGGGTTGGTTAAGCTGATGAATGCCGCGCCCGACGGCTACACGATCGGCTTCGGCACGATCGGCACGCACGTCGCCAATGCAGCGCTTTTCAAGAAGCTGCCCTACGATCCCCTGACGGGCTTCGAGCCGATCGGCCTGGCTGGCACGGCGCCGCTGATGCTGGTCGCCAAGGCAGGCCTGCCTGTGTCGAACCTCAACGAATTCATCGCTTATGCCGAGAAGCACAAAGGGGACATGACCTATGGCAGCGCCGGCGTGGGGTCGATCTCCCACTATGGCTGCGTCGTGCTGCTGTCGGCGCTCAAGCTCAACATCACCCATGTGCCCTATCGCGGCGTGGCCCCGGCGATGAACGACCTGATGGGCGGCCATATCGATTTCATGTGCGACCAGACGACGACGGCGCTGCCGCAGATCGCGGGCGGCAAGATCAAGGCGCTGGCCGTGCTCAGCGACCAGCCTTTGCCGCAGCTTCCGGGTGTCGCCACGGCGGCAAGCCTGGGCTACGACGTCAACCTCCGCTCGTGGAACGCGCTGTTCGTCCCCAAAGGCACGCCGCAGCCCGTGATCGCCCGGCTCAACCAGGCACTGCGGGCGGCGGTGGCCGATCCGGCGCTGGTGAAGCAGATGACTGCGGTCGGGGTGGATCTGCCGTTGCCGGAGACGCTGCAGCCATCTGCCGTGACGGCGCTGATTGCGCGCGGATTGGAAAAGGACGTGCCGGCGCTGAAAGCGCGCGGCGAGTATCTCGACTGAAGGGTGGACCCTTGAAGCTGTTGGACATCGAGACCCCGGCGGCCCTCATCGACGAGGCCCGCATGGCAGGAAACATCGCGCGCATGCAGGGCCATCTCACGTCGCTCGGGGTGCGCCTGCGGCCTCACGTGAAGACATCGAAATGCGTCGAGGTCGCGCGCGCTCAGCACAAGGCCGGCGCCGTGGGCATCACGGTGTCGACGCTGAAGGAGGCGGAGCAGTTCTTCGCCGCGGGCTTCACCGACCTGCTCTATGCGGTCTGCATCGCACCGGACAAGCTCGACCGGGCGCTGGCACTGGTCGCCAAGGGCTGCGCGCTCACTCTGCTGGTCGATTCGGGGGTGGCGGCCGAGGCCGTCGTGGCGAAGGGCAGGCAGGCGAACCAGCGCTTCGACGTCATGATCGAGATCGATTCCGACGGCCATCGCTCGGGCGTGCAGCCCGAGGCGCCGGAGCTGATCGACATCGGCAATATCCTGCAGGTGGGCGGTGCGACGGTGAAGGGCGTGCTGACCCATGCCGGCAGCTCCTACGATCTCGACACGCCCGAGGCACTGCAGGCGCTGGCCGAGCAGGAGCGGGCGCTGTGCGTGCGGGCCGCCGAGCGTCTGCGGGCAGCGGGCATCGCCTGCCCCGAGGTCAGCATCGGCTCGACGCCGACGGCGATCTCGGCGCAGCATCTCGAAGGCGTCACCGAGGTGCGGGCCGGCGTCTACGTCTTCTTCGACCTCGTGATGTCGAATGTTGGCGTCTGCACGCCGCAGGACGTGGCGCTCTCCGTGCTGACCGAGGTGATCGGCCATCAGCCGGAGAAAGGCTGGGTGATCGTCGATGCCGGCTGGATGGCGATGAGCCGAGACCGCGGCACGCAGCGCCAGAAGATCGACTATGGCTACGGCGCCGTCTGCGACGCCGATGGAAACGTGATCGACGGGCTGATCGTGTCGGGGGCCAACCAGGAGCACGGCATCGTCTCGCGGCGCGACGGCACAGCCGATACCGGCCTGGTCGAACGCTTCCCGATCGGCGCGCGGTTGCGCATCCTGCCCAACCACGCCTGCGCCACCGGCGCGCAGTATCCGTCCTACGTCGCGGTCACGCCGTCCGGTGACGCGACGCCGTGGCCGCGCTTCCAGGGGTGGTGAGCCAACGGAGCGCGCAACTCCAGTTGCGCTCATGTCTCGCCGATCGACGGAGCCTGAGCGCAACTGGAGTTGCGCGCTCCAATGAAATGGCTGACGTGATCTGAACCTTAAACCGTCGCGCCGAAATGGCTGCCGAGCGCACGGCGGCCTGAATCGGTGAGGCGCACGGTGCGGCTGCGGCGCAGCCGCTCGGCCCAGCCGCGCATGAAGAAGGTGTCGGCGATGGCCGCGCCCAGCGCGCCCGAGATGTGCGGCCGGCGCTCGCTCCAGTCGAGGCACTGGCGCGCGAAGTGGCGCGAACTCGCCTTGCGCGCGGTGTCGAGATCGACGCCCAGCCGGTCGCAGAACAATTCGCCCGAGTGCGTGAGCTGCCAGTCGCGCGGGCCCCTGGGGGCGAGATGGCCCTGCCGGGTCAGCGAATCGGTGACGGCGATGCCCACCTGGCCGGCGAGATGGTCGTAGCAGGTGCGGCAGAAGCGGAGGTCGGGATCGCGCCGCCATGCCGCCGCCTTGGAAGCAGGCGTTCCGCGCGTGCCGGCCAGCGCCATCAGCGATTCGATGGCGTGGGCGACGTCGGGCGAGGCCAGGCGATAGAAGCGGTTGCGGCCCTGGGCGCGGGCCGCCAACAGGTTGGCCTCGACCATTCGCGACAGGTGGCCGCTCGCGGTCTGGGCGGTGATGCCGGCATTGTGCGCGAGGTCCGATGCGGTATGGGCGCGGCCGTCCATCAACAGAGAGAGCATGGAAGCACGCGCCGGGTCGCCCATCAGGGCGGCGATCTCGGACAGGGCGTTCACGGTGGTCATGGTCGGGACTCTAGGCCCGGCTGTCATCGCTCGCCACGGTCAATAGTTCGGTGGCTGCCGAAGTATAATGCCTTCCTCCCCTGTCACACGGGCAGGGCATCGCATGTGATCCCAATGGCGGCGGGAGCCCCTATTTGGAAGAAAGAGAAAGGTCCTTCGCTGCGCTCAGGATGACAATTTTGCTGGGATTGGCGCCGTGCGTCGATGCAGGAAACGGTGTCATCCTGAGCGCAGCGAAGGACCTTTCGGTCACATGCGATAGCCCTGTCACACGGGGAAGGTGCCCGAGGGCGGAGGGGGAGAGTGACAGGTCTGAACTCTCGCTAAGCCGAAATCTTGGCGTTGCCTTCCCCCTTCCGGCCTCCCCCGGATAACGGGGGAGGAGAAGAGTTTGATCACCGCCACTTCGGATTGGCGATCGCGATCTTGTCGGCGATGGTGGCGTCGAGATGGGCCATCAACGCAGCGTCGCTCTCGTCGCGTTCGCCGTTGCGCAGCTGGCGCGCCAGCTCGCGGTTCAGCTCGTCGAGCGTGGCCTCGTGCCCGAGAAGCTTTGCGAGACGTTCGTGCTCGCGCGAATCGGCAGCCGGTCCAAGGCGGACCTCGCGTTCGAGGATCGCGAGCGAATTCACGGCGACGCGCATCTGGAAGCCGAGCCGCGGCTCGGCGCGATCGAGGGCGGGCGTTGCTTCCTCGCGCAGGAAATCGGCGATGGCGGTCAGCAGTTCGGCGGCGGTGGGGCGGTCCTGGGCCACGATCACGCTCTCTGCTTCAGCAGTTGCAACAGGTCGACCTCGGTCTCGACGGCACGCCGGCCGATCGAGGCGTGTTCCATCGACCTGATCGATCCCGAGAGATGTTTCCAGGCCTGGTTGAGACAGATGACGCCCCAGTGCAGGGTGCCGAAGACTTCCCACCAGTGCGCGCGCACCGGATCGATCTTGCCGCCGCCGGCGCGTTCGTAGGCTGCCCACAGCTCCTCGCGGCTGCCGAAGCCGCCGGCCGGCCGGTCGATCGCGCCGAAGCGCCAGCTCTTCACGCAGAGCCAGCCCAGATCCTCCACCGGATCGCCGAGATGGGCGAGCTCCCAGTCGAGGATCGTGGTCACGCCGGTCTCGTCGACGAGATAGTTGCCGGTGCGATAGTCGCCATGCACCAGCACCGGCCGTTCGAGCGGCGCGGGCTTGCGGCGGTCGAGCCACGACAGGGCCAGCTCGAAGACCGGCTGCGGCCTGCCCAGCATGTCGAGCGAGCGGCGAAGCTCTGCGATGTGGCCGGCCGCCTCGCGGCGCGCGAGGCCCGGCAGGGTTGCGGGATCGGTCGCATGGATGCGCGCCAGAATATCGCCCAGCTGGCCCGCGATCTTTCCGCGGGCCGTCTCGTAGGGCGCATCGCGCAGCAGCTTGCGCGCGATGGCGATGCCGCCGATCCGGCGCATCACATAGGCCTCGCCCAACCCGTCCTGCGGGGTGAGCTCGAACAGCGGTTCGGGTGCGCGCACGCCGGCCTCGTAGGCGGCGCGCAAGACGCGGAACTCGGTGGCGCGGTCGATGGCGACGGCACGCTCGCGCTCCGTCTTGCCGTGGGTCGGCGGGTCGCGGCGCAGGATCAGGGCGTGCTGCTCGCCGTTCACCTCGGCGTCGAAGCTCCAGGTCTGGCGCGAGGCGCCACCGGATTGCCGGCTCAGCCTTTCGATCGTGGCTATCCCACCGAAATGGTGGCCGGTCGCTTCTGTCAGCACCGGCGCAATGGTTTCGATTTCGGTCAGCATGTGAACGGTCATTTACCGGGACTGTGGCACAGGGCCCGCCGCATGGTAAGAGGACGCGCCAAACGGGGGAGAAAAGCACAAGTGTCGAGCGCCTTCGCGGCCATGAACGGCCTGTTTCTGGAAGACCTCAAGCCCGGTATGTCGGCGATGTTCGGCAAGACCGTGACCGAGGCCGACATCACGGCGTTCGCCGGTGTGTCCGGCGACACCAACCCGATCCATCTGCACGACGGGTTTGCGCGGACGACGCGATTCGGCCAGCGCATCGCGCATGGCATGCTGAGCGGCAGCTTCATCTCGACCGTGATCGGCACCAAGCTGCCGGGTCCGGGTGCGGTCTATATTTCCCAGACCATGAATTTCATGGCGCCGGTCCTGATCGGCGAAACGATCACCGCCGTGGCCACCATCACCGCGATCGACGAGAAGCGCCGCCGCGTGACGCTCAGGACGCAGTGCCTGAACGGCGACAAAGTGGTGATCGACGGCGAGGCCGTCGTGCTGGTGCCGCGGCGCGACGCGGCCTAAGCCGAAGACATGGTTCCGGTGTTCGACGACTGGCGTTCCGTGCCGCCCGAGTGGAAGGGCGCGGTGGTGGCGCTGGGCAATTTCGACGGCGTTCATCGCGGCCATCAGGCGCTGCTGGCGCATGCGCGCGAGAAATCGGCAGCGCTTGCCGTGCCGCTCGTCGCCTTCACCTTCGAGCCGCACCCGCGCGGCTTCTTCGTGCCCGATACCGGCCCGTTCCGCCTCACCCTGTCGCCGGCCAAGACGCGACTCCTGGCCGGACATGGCGTGCAGACGGTGCTGGCCCAGCACTTCGATGCGGCGTTCGCGGCCCTGCCGGCATCGGCGTTCATCGAGGACGTGCTGTTGAAGGGACTGGGCGCCCGCCATGTCGTGTGCGGCTACGATTTCACGTTCGGCATGCGGCGCAGCGGCAATGTCGAGATGCTGCGCTCGGAAGGCAAGGCGCGCGGCTTCGTCGTCTCGGTCCTCGATCCGGTGACGCACGAAGGCGAGATCTATTCCTCGACCCGCATCCGCGAGGCGCTGCGCCACGGCTGGGCTCGCGAGGCCGCCCAGCTGCTGGGACACGACTGGGAGATTGAGGGCCGTGTCGAACTGGGTGACCAGCGCGGGCGCACCATCGGTTTCCCCACCGCCAACGTGGCCCTGGGCGAGCATCTGCGCCCGCGTTTCGGGGTCTATGCCGTGCGGGCCCTGGTCGACGGCGCCTGGCTGGACGGCGTCGCCAATCTCGGCAAGCGCCCGACCTTCGGCAAACTGCAGGAGAATTTCGAGGTCCACCTGTTCGACTTCGCGGGCGACCTCTACGGCCGGGATCTGCGGGTCGCCCTGATCGACTTCATCCGTCCCGAAATGAAATTCACCGGACTCGATGCGCTGAAGGCCCAGATTGCGGCGGACGGGCAGGCGGCGCGGGACATCCTCGCGGCTCCTTGACCCCCCCGACCCCCATCCCTAGATTGCCGGCCCTATGTTAATCGGGGCCTCCCGGGAGCGAATTATCCGCCCGGTCCGCTGACCGCGGCCGGGTCGTCCTGTCCGTATGCGGCTGTCCCGAGACGGCCGCCTCGCTCCTCTCAGTGCCGAGTTTCTTGTGACAACTGACTATAAATCAAGCGTTTTCCTGCCGAAGACCGATTTCCCGATGCGCGCCGGGCTGGCGAAGAAGGAGCCCGAGCTCCTGAAGCGCTGGGCCGACATGAAGTTGTGGGAGCGGCTGCGGGTCGAGAGCCGGGGCCGCCCGAAGTTCGTGCTGCACGACGGTCCTCCCTACGCCAACGGCCATCTCCATATCGGCCACGCCCTCAACAAGATCCTGAAGGACCTCGTCTCGCGTACCCAGCAGATGACAGGCAAGGACAGCCACTACGTGCCGGGCTGGGACTGCCATGGCCTGCCGATCGAATGGAAGATCGAGGAACAGTATCGCGCCAAGAAGCAGGACAAGGACCAGGTCCCGATCGTCGAGTTCCGGCGCGAGTGCCGGGCCTTCGCCGATCACTGGATCACCGTGCAGCGCGAGGAGTTCAAGCGCCTCGGCATCGACGGCGACTGGGACAATTACTATTCGACGATGAAGTACGAGTCCGAGGCCGTCATCGTGCAGGAACTCGGCAAGTTCCTGATGAACGGCGGGCTCTACAAGGGTTCGAAGGCGGTGCTCTGGTCGGTGGTCGAGAAGACCGCGCTGGCCGAGGCCGAAATCGAGTATCACGATCATACGTCGGACACGATCCACGTGCGCTTTCCGGTCGTGCAGTCGAAGGGCGGGACGCTCGACGGCGCCGCGATCGTCATCTGGACGACGACGCCGTGGACCATGCCGGGCAATCGGGCCCTGGCCTACGGCAAGGACATCGCCTACGCGCTGGTCGAAGTCGTGGCTGTCGCCGAGGGCAGCAAGGCGAAGCTCGGCGAGCGACTGGTGCTGGCGCGTGACCTGGTCGATGCCGTCGCCGCGGAAGCCGGGTTCACGCCGAAGGTCGTGGCCGAGGTCGCGGCCGGGGATCTCGAAGGGCTGATCGCCGCCCATCCGTTCCGCGGCCAGGGGTTCGAGTTCGACGTGCGCCTGCTGGCCGGAGAGTTCGTGACCGCCGATGCCGGCACGGGCTTCGTTCATATCGCACCGGGTCATGGCGCCGACGACTACGAGCTGGGCGTCGCCAACGGTGTCGAGATCCCCGACACGGTCGCCGAGGACGGCACCTACTATCCGCACGTGCCGCTGTTCGCCGGCAAGCGCGTCTACACGCAAGAGGGCAAGAAGGGCGATGCGAATCGCACCGCCATTGCCCTGCTCGACGAAGCCGGCAAGCTGCTCGCCTCGGGCCGCATCACGCACAGCTATCCGCACTCCTGGCGCTCCAGGGCGCCGGTCATCTTCCGCAATGCGCCGCAATGGTTCATCGCCATGGACAGGAAGATCCCCGAGATCGGCGGGACCTTGCGCGAAAAGGCCCTGGCGGCGATCGACGCCACGCGCTTCGTGCCGCGCGCCGGCTATAACCGCCTGCGCTCGATGATCGAGACGCGACCCGACTGGAACGTCTCGCGCCAGCGCGCCTGGGGCGTGCCGATCGCGGTGTTCGTCGACAAGGAGACCGGCGAGCCGCTGCGTGATGGCGAGGTCATGGGCCGCATCGTCGAGGCGTTCCGCGCCGAGGGCGCCGACGCCTGGTTCGAGAGCCCACCCGAGCGCTTCCTCGGCAACAAGTATGACGCCGCCGAGTTCGAGCAGGTGACGGACATCCTCGACGTCTGGTTCGACTCCGGCTGCACGCACGCCTTCACGCTCGAAGGCAACGAGCGTCTGAAGTGGCCGGCCGATCTCTACCTCGAAGGCTCCGACCAGCATCGCGGCTGGTTCCATTCCTCGCTGCTGGAGAGCTGCGGCACGCGCGGTCGCGCGCCCTATGACGGCGTTCTGACGCACGGCTTCACGCTCGACGAGCAGGGCCGCAAGATGTCGAAGTCGCTGGGCAACATCACGGCGCCCCAGACGGTCTGCGACCAGTACGGTGCCGACATCCTGCGCCTCTGGGTAGTCGGCACCGACTACACCGAGGACCAGCGCATCGGTCCTGAAATCCTGAAGCACCAGGCCGAAGCCTATCGCCGCCTGCGCAACACGCTGCGCTATCTGCTGGGCAGCCTCGAGGGATACTCGTCGGACGAGACGGTGACCTATGCCGAGATGCCCGAGCTGGAGCACTGGATGCTGCATCGCCTGGCCGAGCTGGACGGGCTGCTGCGCCGCGCGGTCGACGATTACGACTTCCACACGATCGCGACGGAACTGCACAATTTCTGCGCCGTCGATCTCTCGGCCTTCTACTTCGACATCCGCAAGGACTCGATCTACTGCGACGCGGCCGGCACGCTGCGCCGGCGGGCGGCGCGTACCGTCATGGCCGAGGTCTTCTCGTTTCTGACGGCGTGGCTGGCGCCCATCACCTGCTTCACGGCCGAGGAAGCCTGGCTTGCGCGGCCCGGCGACATGCCGGACGGCAGGGCCGAGAGCGTCCACCTGCGTCAATATCCCATCATCCCGTCGGCCTGGCTCGATGCCGCACTGGGCGAGAAGTGGAAGACCGCGCGGGCGCTGCGCCGCGTCGTCACCGGCGCGCTGGAACTCGAGCGCGCCGAGAAGCGCATCGGGTCGAGCCTGCAGGCCGCGCCAATCGTCCACGCCGCGCCGGCCTATCTGAAGGCGTTCGAAGGGCTCGATCTGCGCGAGATCTGCATCACTTCCGGCGGCAATCTGGTGTCGGGCGAGGCGCCGGCCGGCGCCTTCACCCTGCCCGACGTGACCGGTGTTGCCGTGGTGCCGACCCTCGCCGAAGGTGCCAAGTGCGCACGGTGCTGGCAGGTGCTGGAGGAGGTCGGCAGGTCGGCCGCTCATCCGCTGCTCTGCCTGCGCTGCGAAGAGGCGGTTTCGGCATGAGGCGGATCGACCGCCAGGCGATGATGCTGCTCGTCGTCACCCTGGTGGCGGACCAGGTCTCCAAGCAGCTGCTGCTGGGCTACCTGCGCGACGCCGGCGCCATCGTGCCGGTGATCGACGGCTTCTTCCGGCTGGTCATCGTGTGGAACCGGGGCGTCAGCTTCGGCCTGCTGGGCGGTGACCAGGCGCTGCCCCCGTGGGTCCTCTCGGCGGTGGCGATCGCCGTCTGTATCGGTCTTTTCCTGTGGCTGCGGCGCACCGACCGTCCCCTGACGGGATGGGGCATCGGCCTTGTCATGGGGGGAGCCATCGGCAATGTTGTCGACCGCGCCCGTTGGGGAGCGGTGTTCGATTTCGCCGATTTTCACATCGGTCAGTGGCATTGGCCGGCGTTCAATGTCGCCGATGCGGCGATCGTTGTCGGCGTCGGGCTCATGCTCATCGACTCGCTGACGGGCGAAGAGAAGCAGGCGCCCTGAAGCGGCCATGATCGGCGGACAAAAGCCTACTATCAAGGACGGATGATGAAACCGACTCTCCTCCCGATTCCATTTGCTCTGCTGGCCTGCGGCACCCTCGTACTGGGTGGCTGCAGTGCCTTCGAGAATTTCGGCGGCACCAAGAAAGTGTCGCCCGACGAGTTCAAGATCGTCTCGCATTCGCCGCTGACCATGCCGCCCAACGCCGAGCTGCGGCCGCCGCGGCCGGGCGAGCCGCGCCCGCAGGAGGTGACGCCCGCCGACCAGGCCAAGGAGGCGCTGTCACCGGCGCTCGCCGGGCGTACCCAGGCCCGGGTCAATGCCGGCCCCGATGCGCCGCGGTCCGGCAGCAGCGCCGAACAGTCGCTGGTCGCCCGCGCCGGCAAGGGCGGGGTCGATCCCAACATCCGCGGCCAGGTCAACACCGATACCAAGACCCTGGCCGAGAGCGACAAATCGTTCATCAATGGCCTGATCTTCTGGCAGAACTCGGGGCCATCGGGCGTGCTGGTCGATCCGGCACAGGAGCAGCAGCGAATTCGCGACGCCCAGGCCTCCGGCCAGCCGGCCGCCGGGCCGACGCCGACGATCACCCGGCGCAAGCGCGGCCTGCTCGAAGGCATATTCTGAGTTCCATGCCGCTCCCCGGTCGCCGCGCCCTGCTTGGCGGCCTCTTCGCCGGCGCGGCCCTCTCGCCGTCCGGCCCGGCGCTCGCCAGGCTCTTTGCCGTCGAGAAGCGCAACGCCGAGACCTTCACCCTGGCCAACGGCCTCGAGGCCATCGTGCTGCCGTCGCGGCGCGCACCGATCGTCACCCAGGTCGTGGTCTATAAGGTCGGCAGCGCCGATGAGACGTTCGGCCATACCGGCGCCGCGCATTTCCTCGAGCACATGATGTTCAAGGGCACCGACAAGGTGCCGACCGGCGAGTTCTCGCGCATCGTCTCGCGCAACGGCGGCCGCGACAACGCCTACACCACCTTCGATTCGACCGGGTATCACCAGACCATCGCGGCCGAGCAGCTCGAGCTCGTGATGCGGATGGAAGCCGACCGCATGACCAATGTGCGCCTCACCGAGCGCGAGATCGTGCCCGAGCGCCAGGTCATCCTCGAGGAACGGCGCATGCGCACCGACAACGTGCCGTCGTCGCTGCTCGACGAGGCGGTGCGCGAGCAACTCTACGGCCGCCACAAGCCCTATGCCATGCCTGTGATCGGCTATCCCGACGACATCCGGAAGCTCGGCGTCAACGACCTCGCGAGCTTCTATCGTAGCCACTACGCGCCCAATAACGCGGTCCTGATCGTGGCCGGCGACGTCACGACGGAACAGGTGCGCAAGCTCGCGGAGAGGTATTACGGACCGATCGGCAACCGCAGGATCGAGCCGCGCCACCGCCCGTCGCAGGGCGGTACCGACCTGCCTCAGAAGGTGGTTCGTGCCGATGCGCGTGTCGTCGAGCCGCGCTGGACGAGGCTGTGGCTAGCGCCGTCCTACCGCGTCGGCGAGACCGGCTATGCCTATGCTCTCCAGGTGCTGGCCCGTCTGTTCGGGGGAACCGAGACCAGCCGCCTGTCGCGGGTTCTGGTGGACGAGCGCAAGGTCGGGCTGTCGGCCTGGGCGTCCTACAGTCCGTCGAGCCTCGGCCTCACCTCGTTCGATATCGGCGTGCATCCCGCGAAGTCGCGCAGCTTGGGCGACGTCGAGGAGGCGGTAACGGCCGAGATGAAGAAGCTGCTCGACGACGGCGTCACGGCCGAGGAGGTCGAGCGCGCGCAGAACCAGCTGCTGGCCGCCGCCATCTATTCGCAGGATTCGCTGGCCAGCGGCCCGCGCATCTACGGCTCGGCGCTCAGCACCGGCGGCACGGTGGCCGACGTCGATGCCTGGCCGCAGCGCATCTCCGCCGTCACGCCGGCCGAGGTGCTGGCGGCCGCCCGGCATGTCTGGCGCGACGACGGCGCCGTCACGGCGCTGCTCACGCCGGCCGAGGGCAGCCGGTGAAGCGGCTGCGCCTCCTGGCGGCTGCGCTTGCCGGCCTGGTCGTCCTGCTGCCCGCGGTGGCGGGCGCCATCGAGATCAAGGAGATCACGACACCGCTCGGCATCAAGGCGTGGCTGGTCGAGGACAAGAGCGCCCCCGTCGTGGCGATCTCCTTCTCTTTTCCCGGCGGCACCGCCACGGATCCGGACGGGCAGGCAGGGATCACCGACCTGATGGCGGGCCTGCTGACCGATGGCGCCGGATCGATGGAGGCGCAGGCCTTCCGCCGCCGCCAGGAAGACGCCGCGGCGTCGCTGGGCTTCAGCGCCTCGCTCGACCGGCTGAACGGTTCGCTGCGCGTCCTGTCGGCCAACCGCGACGAGGGCTTCGAGCTGCTGCGGCTGGCGCTCACCCAGCCGCGCTTCGACCCCGATATGGTGAACCAGCGCCGGGCGCAGACCATAGCCAGCATCAACCAGGCCTCCCAGCGGCCGGGCTCGGTGGCGAGCCGCACGCTGATGGAGACGCTGTTCGCCGGCCATCCCTATGCCGCCGATCCCGACGGCACGCCGCAGGGGCTGGCGGCGGCCACGCCCGACCTGCTGAAGAAGCGGGCCGCGGAACTGCTGTTGCGCAACGGCCTGATCGTCTCGGCGGTCGGCGACATAGGCGAGGCCGAACTGGCGCGCCAGCTCGACCGGTCGTTCGGCGTCCTGCCCACGGGCACGCCGCCCGCGCTGCCGCCGCAATGGGTGCCCCCGACCAGGCCCCGGACCGTCGTCGTCGAGCGGCCGGTGCCGCAGAGCACGGCCGTCATGGCGCTGCCCGGCATCGCGCGCGACGATCCCGAATGGTACGCCGCGCTGGTGATGAACCACGTGCTGGGCGGCGGCGGCCAGCAGTCGCGGCTGTTCAACGAGGTGCGCGAGAAGCGCGGCCTGGCCTACAGCGTGTCGAGCGGCCTGCGCACCTACAGGCGCGCCTCGTTGCTGGTGATGTCCACGGGCAGCGCCAACGAGCGCATTGCCGAGGCGATCAAGGTGATCCGGGACGAGATGGGGCGGATGCGCAATGAAGGCGTCACCGAGGCCGAGCTGAACGATGCCAAGACCTATCTGACCGGGGCGCTGGCGCTGTCGCTCGATTCGTCGGGTTCGATCGCGGGCCTGCTGCACTCCCTGCAGATCGACGGCCTGTCGCCCGATCATCTGACGCGGCGCGCTGCGCTGATCGCGGCGGTCAGGCTCGAGGACGTTCGCACGGTCGCGCGCCGCCTCTTGCGCGACGACACGCTGACCACGGTCGTGGTCGGCAAGCCGGTCGGCGTCACGTCGGAACCGTAGTTATCAGATTCGAGGATCAGCTTCGCATGTTGTACAGCCACGTGATCGACGATGCGCTCGAAAGCAAGGTCGGCAAGTCTGGACTGCATCGCGCTTCGCTCGACCGCGAGCTCGCCAGCGCGTCCTCGGCGCTCGACAAGTTCCGCCAGTGGAAGGCCGATGGCACGCTGCCGCTGCTCAGCCTGCCCGGCGCGCGTGACGATTTTGCGCTGCTGAAGCCACACGCCGAGCGCTTCGCCAGGTTCGAGCATGTCATCGTGCTGGGCACCGGCGGCTCGAGCCTCGGCGGCCAGACCCTGGTCGCGCTCAAGGATCAGGGATTCGGCCCCCAGAACGGGCGGCCGAAACTGTGGTTCATGGACAATGTCGATCCGGCGACCTTCACGGAACTGGTGGCGCGCCTGCCGCTTGCCCGCACCGGCCTGATCGTCATCTCCAAGTCCGGCACCACGGCCGAGACCCTGACCCAGTTCCTGACCCTGCTGCCCGAGTTCGAGGCCACGGTGGGCAAGGACAGGCTCGCCGAGCATGTCATCGCCATCACCGAGCCCAGCGACAATGCGCTGGGCCGCCTGGCCGGCCGCATCGGCTGCCCGATCCTCGATCACGATCCCAAGGTGGGCGGGCGCTTCTCGGTCCTGTCGCTGGTCGGCCTGCTGCCGGCCATGATCGCCGGCCTCGATGTCGGAGCGGTGCGCGAAGGCGCGGCCAGCGTGCTCGATCCGGTGCTGCAGGCCAGCGACGCCAAAGACCTCGCGCCGGCAGTCGGCGCGGCGCTCTCGATCGGGCTGGCCCGGGAACGCGGCATCGGGACCACGGTGCTGATGCCCTATTGCGACCGGCTGGGGTACTTCGGCTTCTGGTATCGCCAGCTCTGGGCCGAGAGCCTGGGCAAGGGCGGCAACGGCACGACCCCGGTGCGCGCCATGGGCACCGTCGACCAGCACAGCCAGCTCCAGCTCTATCTGGGCGGCGCGCCGGACAAGATGTTCACCGTGCTGATCCTCGACACCGCGGGCAAGGGCAAGCCGATCGCGCCGGCGTCGCTGGGCGGCGACAAGGCGCTGGCCTATCTCGAGAACCAGTCGCTGGGCGACCTCCTGCTGGCCGAGGCCGAGGCCACGGCCGTCACCCTGGTCAAAAACGGCCGGCCGACGCGGATCATGCGGATCGCCACACTCGACGAAAGGGTGATGGGCGCCCTGATGATGCATTACATGCTGGAGACGATGTTTGCCGCCCACCTGCTGGGGGTCGATGCCTTCGACCAGCCGGCGGTCGAGGAAGGCAAGATCCTGACCCGCCAGTATCTTGCCGCCCGCGTATCTTCCCCGGGCCGGCGGTCGTAAACTGACGGCGCCATGAGCGCCTCCCGCACCCTGCGTCGCCTGCCCTCGACGCTCGTCAACCGCATCGCCGCCGGCGAGGTGGTCGAGCGTCCGGCGAGCGCCGTGAAGGAGCTGGTCGAGAACGCGCTGGATGCCGGCGCGCGGCGCATCGCGGTGACCCTGAAGGAGGGTGGCCGCACTTTTATTTCCGTGGTCGACGACGGTGTCGGCATGTCGGCCGACGAACTGCGTCTCGCGGTCGAGCGGCACTGCACGTCCAAGCTGCCCGATGACGATCTGACCGACATCCGCACCCTTGGCTTCCGTGGCGAGGCTCTGCCCTCGATCGCCTCGGTGAGCCGTTTCACCATCACCTCGCGCCGGGCCGGCGCCGACACGGCCTGGAGCCTGGAGATCGACGGCGGCGCCAAGGCCGAGCCGCGGCCCGCCGCGCATCCGCAAGGCACGCGTGTGGAAGTGCGCGAGCTGTTCTTTGCCACACCGGCGCGCCTCAAGTTCCTCAAGGAGCCGCGCACGGAATCCGGCCATGTCGCCGACGCGATGCGCCGGCTGGCCATGGCCCATCCCGGGGTCGCCTTCCGGCTGGAAAGCGAGGAGCGTGCGCTGATCGATCTGGCGGCGGCCAATCCGTCGCTGCTGTCGGGAGATGCCGCGCGGCTGGAGCGGCTGGCCGCCATCATGGGCCGCGAGTTTGCCGAAAATGCCGTGGCGATCGACGCCAACCGCGAGGGCTTCCGGCTCACCGGCTTTGCCGGCCTGCCGACGCTCAACCGGCCGACCGGCCAGCATCAGTATCTCTTCGTCAACGGCCGCCCGGTGCGCGACAAGCTGCTGGCCGGTGCGGTGCGCGGCGCCTACCAGGATTTCCTGGCGCGCGACCGTCACCCGATGGTGGCGCTGTTCCTCGATGCGCCCCCCGAGATGGTCGACGTCAACGTCCACCCGGCCAAGACCGAGGTCCGCTTCCGCGATGCCGGCATCGTGCGCGGCATGATCGTGGGCGCGTTGCGCACCGCATTGTCGGCGGCCGGCCATCGCGCCAGCACGACCGTGTCGGATGCAGCCCTCGGCGCCTTCCGTCCGCACACGGGATTCGCGACCGCGTTGCCGATGGGCCGGGGCGGTTACGGCGGCGGCAATGGCTATTCGTCGGCGCCGCGCGGTCTCTCCGAAGCGGCGATGCAGTTCATGGCCCCGCTCGACAGCCTGTCGGCGCGGGTCGAGATGCCTGCCTCTGAAATCGCGCCCGGCAACTATCCGTTGGGGGTGGCGCGGGCGCAGCTCCACGAGACCTACATCGTGGCGCAGACCGACCAAGGGGTGGTGATCGTCGATCAGCACGCGGCCCATGAGCGGCTGGTGCACGAGCGGCTGAAGACCCAGCTCGAGGCCGACGGTGTGAAACGCCAGGCGCTGCTGTTGCCGGAGGTCGTCGAGATCGGCGAGGACGGCGCGCGGCGGCTCACGCAACGCGCCGCCGAGCTGGCCGACATGGGCCTGGTGCTGGAGCCGTTCGGTCTCGGCGCCGTGGTGGTGCGCGAGACGCCGGCGGTGCTGGGCGAACTCGACGTCCAGGGGCTGGTGCGCGACCTCGCCGACGAACTGGCCGAGATGGGCGATCATCTCTCGCTCAAGGAGAAGGTCGAGCAAGTCTGCGGCACGCTCGCCTGCCACACCTCGGTGCGGGCCGGCCGGCGGCTCACCGTCGAGGAGATGAACGCGCTGCTGCGCCAGATGGAGGCGACACCGCACTCCGGACAGTGCAATCATGGCCGACCGACCTATGTCGAACTCAAGCTGGCCGACATCGAGCGGCTGTTCGGAAGACGATGAAGAAATTTCTCGCGCTGCTCCTGATCGCCGGCGTCGCCGCTTCGGGCGCCTCGGCACAGAACCGCGCGCCCGCGCCGCCGTCGGCGACACCGCCCACGGGGACGCCGCCCTCGGGAACGCCGACGCCCGCCCCGGCCTCGCCGCTCGACGGCACGTGGCGCGGCACCAGCGATGGCGGCTCGTGCAACGCGCCGCTCGACTACCTGCTCATCATCGAAGCGGGCTTCGTCGACGGCTCGGCTTACGACACGACCGCGCGCGGCCCGGTGCCCAATCCGAACAAGTCGGCGCCGCCGCCGCCGGGCCCCGGCCTGTGGCAGATCCACGGCGTGGCCAAGGTGGGGGCGCCGTTCAATCTCTTGAGTCTGGCCTCGGTGAAGGGCCCCGAACACCGCCGTATGCAGCTCACCGCCCGCGGCGACGCCTCGGGTCTGATCGTCACCGAAAACAGCGGTTGCCGCCGCACCGCCCGTCTGTCCCGCTAGCAGGGGACCGAATGCCCGCGAGCATCGTGCGTGACGGGGGCCCGTCCGACCGTTCTGCCACGTTCGCCACGACATCGCTTTGCCATGGAGCGCTCCTCGCGCCGGCAGCGTCTGTCGCTCGTACGCGCAAGCGCAGAGGTTGACGGCAGGGGTTTAGCGGCCCGGGGCCATCAGCCCCAGCCGTTCGCGCCGCAGCCAGCGGCCGAGCAGCAGCAGCGCCACGACGGTGAGGCCCGTGGCCAGGCCGATCCACAGGCCGAGGCCGGCCAGCCCACCCTGGAAGGCAAGCCCCACGCCCAGCAGCAGGCCGATGCACCAGTAGCCGATGCCGGCATAGACCATGGGCATGCGCGTATCGTGCAGGCCGCGCAGCATGCCGGCCGCCACCGCCTGGCCGCCATCCGCGACCTGGAACAGGGCGGCGACGAGGAGGAAGCTCACGGCCAGTTCGATGACCGCGGCATTGGCCGGGGCCTCGAGGTCGAGGAACACGCCGACCAGCGTGCGCGGGAGGAGAATCATCGCCAGCGCCATCAGACCCATGAAGCCGACGCCCATCGCGTAGGCGGTCCAGCCGGCACGTCGGATGCCCTCTTTGTCGTGGGCGCCGAAGGCGCGGCCGACCCTCACGGTCGCGGCCTGGGCGAGGCCCAGCGGCACCATGAAGGAGAGCGAGGCGATCTGCATGGCGATCGAGTGGGCGGCCAGCGCGGATGCGCCGATCAGGCCCATCAGGAAGGTCGCGCCATTGAAGACGGCGACCTCGAACACCAGGGTCGCGCCGATCGGCAGGCCGAGATGCGACAGCTCGCGGAAGCGCGGCCAGTCGGCGCGCCAGAAGCGGCCGAACAGGCGATAGCGGCGGAACTTCCGGTCGACCAGGACGGCCGCCGCCAGCAGCACGAACATCACGATGTCGGCGAAGGTCGTGGCATAGCCGGCGCCGGTCAGGCCGAGGCTGGGAAAGCCGAGATGGCCGAAGATCAGGCACCACGCCGCCACGGCATTGACGATCACGCCGACTACACCGGCGGCCAGCGCCCATAGCGGCCGCTCCAGCGCCGAGACGAACGAGCGCAGCACGAGGAAGAAGAAGAACGGCAGCAGCGACCATTGCAGGGCGCGCACATACTGGGCGGCTGACTGCGCGAGCGCCGGCTCCTGCCCCATCGCCAGCAGGATCGCCTCGCTCTGCCACAGCACGATCCAGATCGGGACGGTGACGCCGACCGCCATCCACATGCCCTGGCGCACGGTGCGGCGCACGTCGCGTACCGAGTGACCCTTGTGCCCCAGTTCGCGCGCGATCATCGGCGCGGTCGCCGTGGTGAGGCCGAGGCCGAAGATCATGGTGGCGAAGTAGAGGTTGGAGCCCAGCGCGCCGGCGGCCAGCGCGTCGGGCCCGAGCCAGCCCATCATCACCACGTCGGTCGCGGTCATCAGGGTCTGCGCGAGATTTGTGAGGATGAGCGGCCAGGCAAGCACGAGCGTGGCGCGGGCTTCCCCGGCCCACGTCATCCGGCGCGTCGCCTTCGTCTGCGCTTCCTCATTCATGCCGGCGCTTATAGCCGGCAGTATGTGACGATCACAGGTCGCAGGCGATCCTGTGCTCGTGGCCGGCGAGCAGGCGGAAGAACGCGTCCTGCGGCTTCTCCAGCACGAACATGGCGCGGGCATCGAGACCGAGGTTGAGGCCGCGGATGACGGCACCGCTGACGCCGTGGCTGACCACGACGGTGCGCGTCGCGGCGGCGGAAATCTCCGTCAGCATGGTCTCGCAGCGCTGCCGCAGATCGCTATGGGTCTCGCCGCCCGGCGGGCAATAGCCGTGCGGATCGGCGCGCCAGTCGGCCAGCGCCGTGGGGTGCGTCATCTCGATCTCGGCCCACGAGAAACCTTCCCAGCTGCCATAGGACAACTCGGCCAGCCTTATGTCCTCGCGCCAGTCAGAGGAAGAAAGCCCCAGCTCGCGACCGATGATCTCCGAGGTCTCGCGCGTGCGCCCCAGCGGACTGCGCAGGAAGAGCGTCGGGCCGGGCGCGCCGTCGAGTTCGGCCCTGAGTGTGCGGGCCATCGCCAGCGCCTGGACGCGGCCGCGCGCGGTCAGGTCGGAGTTCTTGCTGCCCTGCATGCGGCGTTCGGTGTTCCACGCGGTCTCGCCGTGCCGCAGCATGTAGAGAGGGGCGGTGAGTCTCACGGCCCGCGCATCATGGGGTCCGCTTGAGGATCACGATCTTGGCGGCGCCGTAGCGCCTCTCGTCGATCGCCTCGAAGCCCAGAGGCGGGGCGATGTCCTCGTTGTGCGCCAGTTCGACGGTGACGACCGCGCCCGGCGCCATCCAGCCGGCATTGGCCAGCGCCGTGATCGCCGTTACGGCCTCGCCCGAACGATAGGGCGGATCGAGGAAGATGAGATGACACGGATCGCGACATGGCGGCGGCCGGGTCATGTCGGCCCGCACCACCTTGGCCGCGCCCGTCTCCCCGAGCTTGCGCAGGTTCTCGCCGATCGCCTTGATCGCGGCGGCATCGTTGTCGAGGAAGGTCACGTGCTCGGCGCCGCGCGACAGCGCTTCCAGCCCCAGCGCGCCCGAGCCGGCATAGCCGTCGAGCACACGGGCGTCGATCAGCGGCGAGGTGCCGCCGTCGCTGTCGGCATCGCGCCAGCGCGCATGCATCAGCACGTTGAACAGCGCCTCGCGCGCACGGCTGGCGGTGGGGCGCGTTTCCTTTCCCGCCGGGGTCTCGAGCATGCGACCGCGATGCTTGCCGCCGATAATCTTGATCATCAGTGCTTCCGCCGTTTGGTGCGCGCCGGCGTCGGCTTGGGCTTGGCCCAGCCTTCCTTGCGCGGTGGGCGCTTGACGCCCAGCAGGGTGTCGAGGGCCTGTGGCGGGATCTCGTCGATATGGCCGCGTTCGACTTCGCCGAGATGGAACGGCCCGAAGGCCACGCGGATCAGGCGCACCACCGGCAGGTCGAGATGGGCCAGCACGCGGCGCACCTCGCGGTTCTTGCCCTCGGCCAGGGCGATGTCGATCCACGCATTGGAACGCTGCTGACGGTCGAGGCTGGCCTGGATCGAGCCGTAGCGCACGCCCTCGATGGTGATGCCGTTGGCCAGTTCCGCGAGTTTCGCCTCGTCGACGGCGCCGTGCACGCGGGCGCGATAGCGGCGCGTCCAGCCGTTGGCCGGCAGTTCGAGCTGTCGCGCGAGGCCGCCATCGTTGGTGAGCAGCAGCAGGCCTTCCGACATGTAGTCGAGACGGCCGATCGTGACCACGCGCGGCATGCCCTTGGGCAGCGAGTCGAAGATGGTGCGGCGTCCCTCGGGATCGCGCGCCGTCACCATCTCGCTCGGCGGCTTGTGGTAGCGCCACATGCGCGGCCGGTCGGCGGTCGGCAGCAGCTTGCCGTCGACCTCGATGACGCTCTTGTCGGTGACGACGCAGGCCGGGGTCTCCAGCAGCTTGCCGTCGACCTTGACCCTGCCGGCCTCGATCCAGCGTTCGGCATCGCGGCGCGAGCACAGGCCCACGCGCGCCAGGCGCTTGGCGATACGCTCGCCTTCCTTGACGGGTTGTTCGGTCACTTTGTGGCCGCCGCTCCCAGGAAGGCGCGGAACAATTTCGCGTCGCCTTCGGAGATATGGAATTCAGGATGCCACTGCACGCCGATGCAGAAGCGGTAGGCGGGGGCCTCGATGCCCTCGATGACGCCGTCCGGCGCGGTGGCGTTCACCACGACGCCCGGCGGCTGGTCGGCCGCCGCCTGGTGATGCGCGCTGTTCACCTGCAGTTCCTCGGCACCGACGATGCCGTGCAGCTGCGTGCCCTTCGCGACCTTCACGAGGTGGCCGGGCTCGTTGCGCGGGTTGGGCTGCTCGTGCGCCAGCGCATCCTCGATGGTATCGGGAATGTGCTGGATCAGCTTGCCGCCCAGCACGACGTGCAGCAGCTGCTGGCCGCCGCAGATGCCCAGCACCGGCTTGTCCTGCGCCAGCGCGCCCTTGGTCACGCCAAACTCGAAGGCGGTGCGGCGGTCCTTGGTGATCACCGTCGAATGCCGCTCCCCGCCGCCATAGTAGGAGGGATCGACGTCGAAGGCGCCGCCGGTCACCACCAGCGCGTCGATACGCTCCAGATAGTCGGCGACCCGGTCGGGCTCGTGCGGCAGAGCGATTGCCAGACCACCCGCCGCGTCGATCGCGTCGAGGTAGTTCTGGCGCAGCGCATACCAGGGAAACTTGGAGTATCCGCCTGGCTTTTCAGCATCCAGGGTGACTCCGATCAGGGGACGGGGCATGAGCGCCAAGATACGCGCGTGCGCCGCCGCGCGCTATAGTGCGCCCGTCATGTCGGATTCAGCCACGTCGACGCCCATGGAGAGAGCCCTCGCCGCCGCCCGTGCGGCCGGCGCGCGCGGCGAAGTGCCGATCGGCTGCGTGATCGTGGGCCCCGAGGGTGCGATGCTGGCCGAGGCCGGCAACCGCACCGAGGAGCTGAAGGACCCGACGGCCCACGCCGAATTGCTGGCAATCCGCGCGGCGGCTGCGGCACTCGGCTCGCCGCGGCTGGTCGACTGCGACCTCTACGTCACCCTGGAGCCCTGTCCGATGTGCGCCCAGGCGATTTCCTTCGCCCGGCTGCGCCGCGTCTACTGGGGCGCCAGCGATCCCAAGGGCGGCGGGATCGAGCAGGGCCCGCGCATCTTCGACCAGCCGACCTGTCACCACCGGCCCGAGCTCTATCCCGGCGTCGGCGAACGCGAAGCGGGCGAGCTGCTGCGGGCGTTCTTCCGGGAGCGGCGTTAAGGAAATCATGTTCCTCTCCCCCGCTAGGGCCGGGCTATCGCATATGAGCTAAAGGTCCCTCACTCCGTTCCCAGGGTGGAGACTACTCCGTCCGCGATGACACCGTTTGTTTGATCGGCGCACTGCGCAAATCCCAACAAAATTGTCATCCCGAACGTAGTGAGGGACCTTTCACCTTTTTGGAAACGCCAATTGCTCCGGCCTTTCCAGGCCATATGCGGGGGCGAGGAGTTTGAAAGATCAGGGCTTCACGAACTTCAGGACGAACTCGTCCTTGGGCTGCGGCGGATCGGGCGTGTTCTTGTCGCGTGGGTCGTTGGCGTTGCGCAGGAAGGTGCCTTCGGCGACCAGCTTGAAGCCGGCGGCCTCGACCTCCTTGCGCAGGAAGGCTTCCTCGATGCGGTGCAGGGTGCCGGACTCCGAGATGCCGGTGCCGGGGCGACCCGCATGGTCGGCGATGACATAGAAGCCGCCGGACTTCAGCGCCTTGAAGGCCGCCGCGTTCATCTTCGCGCGGTCGACGCCCAGGAAGCCGAGGTCGTGATAGTTGAACATCAGGGTGACGAGGTCGACGCGGCCGTCGGCCAGTTCGGCCGGCACCGGATCTTCGAACGGCCGCGACAGCGCGGTGATCGGCGCGGCGGCGACGCCGGCGGTCTTCATCTTCTCGTTGCGGTCGGCGAGGGCGACGGGCGAAGGACGCGGCGGGGCGGGCGGTGTCGCCGGGGCGGCCGTCGGCGTCGCCGGCGTGGCGGTCGGATTGGCATTGCCTTCCGGTGCGGCCGGGCGCGGCGGCGGCTGGTTGGGATCGCGCGGACGGCTCTGGCCGTAGACGGCGCCGCCCGGCCCGATCGAGCGGGCCAGCAGTTCCGTCGTGTAGCCACCGCCGGCACTGAGATCGAGCGCGGTGATGCCGGGCGCGATGGCGATGAAGGCCAGCATCTCCGCCGGCTTGCGGCGCTGGTCGTTGGTGCGGTCGGCGGCGCTGCGATCGGGGCTCGCGAGAATCTCGGCGATGCGGGCCGACGCGTCCGGCTGCTGCGCCGTGGCCGGACCGGTTGCGAGAAGCAGGGCCGCGCCCGCGAACATCGCCCGTCTCTTGAAGGTCATTGTCTTGCTCCCTGCCGGAGTGCCTCGGCCCATTCGGCGCGGACGCCGGCGTCGGGGTCTTCGGCGATTTGAGCGCGGCGCGCAGCCTCGCCGGGGGCAAGTTGCGACAGGGCCCAGACGGCGGCGCCGCGCACCAGGGGCGAGGCGTCGTGCAGCAGCCGCTCGACGGCGGGCAGCGAGGTGGCCGGCGCGGCGCTGTTGCCCAGCGCATAGGCGACGTTGCGCACGAAGCGGTCGCGGCCGATGCGCTTCAGCGCGGTGCCGGAGAAGCGCGCGCGGAAGGTCGCGTCGTCGAGGCCTGCGAGTTCGGCCAGCAGCGGCGCCTGCAGCTCGGTGCGCGGCGTGAAGGCGGCCTCGCGCGATAGGCGGGCGAACTTGTTCCACGGACAGGCGGCCAGGCAGTCGTCGCAGCCGTAGATGCGGTTGCCGAGCGCGCTGCGGAATTCGCGATCGATCGGGCCGTGATGCTCGATGGTGAGATAGGAGATGCAGCGCCGCGCATCGAGCTGATAGGGCGCTGGGAAGGCGTTGGTCGGACAGGAATCGAGGCAGGCGCGGCACTGGCCGCAATGGTCGGTCTCGGGTTCGTCGGGCGGCAATTCGATCGACAGCAGCAGTTCGCCCAGGAACAGCCACGAGCCGAAGCGGCGCGAGACGAGATTGGTGTGCTTGCCCTGCCAGCCATGGCCGGCCTGCTGCGCGGCGAGCTTCTCCATCAGCGGCGCGGTGTCGACGAAGACCTTCAGACTGTGGTGATAGGTGTCCCAGATGAAGCGGCCGAGCTGCTTCAGCCGGCTCTTCATCACGTCGTGATAGTCGCGGCCCTGCGCATAGACCGAGACCGCGCCGCGCTCGCCCTGTTCGAGCATGAAGCGCGGATCGCTCGCCGGCCCGTAGTTGAGCGCGACCGAGACGACCGTGCGCGCCTCGGGCCACAGGGTGGACGGGTCGACGCGCTGCTCGGTGCGGTCGACCAGCCAGCCCATGTCGCCGTGGAAGCCGCGCTCGAGGAACGCTGCCATGCGTTCCCTCCGCAGCCGTCGCGCCTCGGGCGAAAGCTGCGCCGGCGCGAAGGCCACGGCGTCGAAGCCGAGCTCCAGCGCCTTGGCCGCAATCGCGTCGCGCAGTTCGCGCGGCGTTGCCGGCTTCGGTGGCCGCTTCGGACGGGGCGGCCGCTTGGCCATCATCCCCGGCCGCGATAGGGCGCCACGCCGGTGTCGGGCAGCCACAGGCCCTTGGGCGGCGCGGCGGTCTGCCAGAACACGTCGATCGGCATACCGCCGCGCGGGTACCAGTAGCCGGCGATGCGCAGCCAGCGCGGCGCCAGCAGTTTCACCAGCCGCTTGCCGATGCCCACGGTGCAGTCCTCGTGGAAGGCGGCCTCGCTACGGAAACTGTTGAGGTAGAGCTTGAGCGACTTGCTCTCGACCAGCTTCGCGCGCGGCACATAGTCGATCACGAGATGGGCGAAATCGGGCTGGCCGGTCACCGGGCAGAGCGAGGTGAACTCGGGCTGCGTGAAGCGGGCGAGATAGAGCGTGCCCGGATGCGGGTTCGGCACCGTCTCGAGGACGGCCTCGGCGGGCGAGGCGGGAAGGGCGGTAGCCTGCCCGAGCTGCGTGAGAGTTCCGACTTTTCTTGCCATCTCGTCTCCTGATCAACGCGCACTTCCTCATCCTGAGAGGCTGGCCTGAAAAGAGTTGAGTGATTTCAGTCAGTTGTGATTCGGTCGTGGTTGCGAAGCTACGACGGAGGGTCACATGGTCTGGACTGAAACCACTCGGCGGAAGTATCGGCGTGACAGACTGCGCTATGCAAGCGGGACGACGGACCCGGAGTGGGCGGTGCTGGAGCCGTTGCGACCGCCGGTCCGATGGCTGGGGAGGCCTCGGCTCTGGGAGCGGCGCCCGATCGTCAATGCGATCC
>Ga0105052_10002081_pt1 | contig 25202 bp, 20 predicted proteins | sample FRY03_FD_78094 | JGI IMG/M metagenome (GOLD analysis project Ga0105052, IMG submission 78094) | Freshwater microbial communities from Lake Fryxell liftoff mats and glacier meltwater in Antarctica - FRY-03 | ecosystem: Environmental > Aquatic > Freshwater > Ice > Glacier meltwater ... | reverse complement strand
CATCGATATTAGGTGGGATTGAAAACGACACAAGTACTTTTGCTAATTCACATATTATTGGTAGTGGTATTACAGCAAATAGAATAAATACTACATTTGTAGAAAATTTATCTATTACAAATATTCCAACAGCAGATACAGGGTTACCCACAGGTTCTGTTTGGAGTAATGCTGGGGTTTTAACAATAGTATAATAAAATAAATAAATAAAATAAATAAAATGGAAAACAATTTTACAATTCATATTTTTGGGTACGGGGAGACTCAATATATAACAAAAGGAATTAACTTTAAAACTCAAACTACTGTACTAACAGCAGTACAACCTTTAATTGATGCTATTTGGTTAGAAAAACCAGCAGATGTAACAGGTGGCAATGAATATCATGCAATCACCGTGTTTAACTATAATAAGAAATCTTGGTCAGGAAAGGGAAAGGATAATGCTTCATTTAGAGTTAACAGTGTAGAAGATAATTTAGTAGATCTAATTGATAGTGTAATTGCTGAAATGCTTGCTTTAATTCCAAGTTAATTAATTTTTAATTGTAGTGTTTAAATTTATATTATGAAAAAAAACATTTATTATAATTCTTCTCTACCTAGGTCGGGTTCGACTTTATTATCAAATATTATTGCTGAAAATCCAAGCTTTTATTGTACCCCAACATCTGGTGTTTCAGATTATGTATTAAACTCTAAGTATATCTATAATAATTCTCAAGCAGTGAAAGCTCAAGATAAAGATGAAATGGAAAATTCTTTTTTTAATTATATAAAATTTGGAATGCAAGGTTATTTTAGTGAAATAACAGACAAAACTAATATACTTGATAAAAGTAGAGATTGGGCAATTAATTATAGGTTACTTGAAAAAATACAATATAAACCTAAAGTAATATGTATGGTTAGAGACGTGAGGGCTATTTATTCTTCTATGGAAAAAAACTTTAGAAAAAATCCTCATAAAGAAAATCATGTTCAAAATCCTGAAAAATTAGCAGGCACTACTGTAGATAAGAGAGTTGATATATGGGCAGATGGACTACCAGTTGGAATTGCAATGGATAGACTTAAGGATATCTTTCAGCAAGGTTTAAATAAACACATGTTATTTATTCGCTATGAAGATTTAATGTCAGAACCAAAAGAAACAATGAATAGAGTTTATGATTACTTAGGTATTGATAGATTTGAGCATTCATTTGATAAAATAATACAGACTACAAATGAAGATGATGATGTTCATGGGATATACGGTAATCATACTTTAAGAGAAGAATTTAAAATGTTGCCTAATGATTTTGAAGAAATACTGGGAATAGAATTATCTGAAAAAATAAAGCATACTTATCAATGGTTTTTTAATAAATTCTACTTATAAATTAAATAAAATAAATAAAATAAATAAAATAAATAAAATAAAAAACAAATATTATGGGACAGAATGGAATAGGTGGTAGAATGAAAAGTAAAAAAGCTGCAGGTGGAAAGTGTACAACTAAATCTAAGAGCAAATATAGTTCATGCGGCAGTGGTAGTGGAAAAGGCGGCAAAGCTGCTGGCACTATAGCAAGTGTAGCTGCTTTGGGGGGAATAGCTGCTTTAGCATATAAAGTATTAAAAAAATAAATTAAATATTAAATTAAAATGAAAAAAACATTATTAGTATTTACTTTGTTTTTTAATTTAAGCTTAACAGCACAAGTAACAGAAACAGTTGGGACTATAATGGACACTGCTACAACAGTTACTGCTTTTAGTGGTGGTTATACATTAGTTGTGGTGTTATTATGTGCTTTATTAGTATTATCATTATTAACTATTGCCTACTTATATAAGCAAAATACAGAAGTAAATAATTATGTTAGAGATATATCTAAAGAGGCTATAGCTGCAGTAACAAGTATACAAGGAGTATTAACTACTGTTAAAGAAGGACACGAAAGACTGGCAATGGATCACGACAAAATAAAAGATGGAATAATAGAAATTAAAACTAAAATGAAATGACAACTTTAGAAGCAAAATATGGCACTCTTAGTTGTTTATCTTCTTTAAAAAAATCTTTTTGTAATTTTGAAATAAAGTGGGAATTAAAAAAAAATAAAGAGTTTGAAGAGTTGGTAAATAAATTTATTAAAAGTAAAGGAATACTAAACAAAGATGTTTATTATATAACTAATACTATTATAACTTTAGAAGAGTTGTCAAAATTAAAATACGGAGAAACACTGGATTTTGGGTATGAAACTTCTTTAAAAAGAGCTGACTGCAAACAAAGCAATCATACTTACCTTTACAGTAATTTAAAACCAATAGCTTTTGGATTGCATATTCATCCTGAACAATCAGAAATATTAACTCCGCTAGATAATGATGTAATTATTTTTATTAAACAAAATAATTTATTAAAAAAAATTATTGTAAAAGTAGGAGAAACATACATAACCCCAGCTAACGTACAACATGCTGCATTATCTAGTAAACCTAATACAATTAAAATAACTTGGAAATAAATAAAGAATGGCATTAGAATTAAAATTCAATATTAATAAAAACACAGCTTGTGATACTTTCACATTTACACAAACAACTGGTCCAGAAGACATAACTAACCCAACTGGTTGGATGGACAATGTTTTATCTGATTATCAAGACTCTTATATAACAATAAAAAATATTACAGAGAATGTTATTTACAATCTTATTGAAATTGTACCCAGCGATATAGTAGGGCATGAATCTGACATTATATATGCTGATTTAATTATTCAAAACACTAACAATGGCATAGGCGTTGTTAAAATAGCAGACGGTGTTTATAGTTTTACTCACACAGTTTTATTAGAAGATAATCAATTAATAAATACAACTAATTATTTTATGTCTTTATGTTCAATTGAATGTAAATTAAAACTACTTAGTATTCAGTATATAAACTATTCTTCTGAATGCTCTCCTTGCGAAAATAAACTATTAAATTTATTTGTAGAAGCAATGGCCTTATATGATATACTTAAATTTAGTTTTAAATGCGGAAACTTTAAAGACTTTAATACAATATTAACTAATTTACAAGAATTACTTACAACACTAGATTGTAAGAATTGTTAATTTAAAAAATAAAAACAAATGTGCGCAAATAATTGCTTAAATGACTGCAACTGCAGTATAACAACTTCTTTAGGGCCTCAAGGACCAGCAGGCACTCAAGGTATCCAAGGAATACAAGGCGGCCAAGGCTTACAAGGCGCCCAAGGAGATGCTGGCTTAACAGGAAGTACTGGGCTAACTGGTTCAGCAGGTACTAATGGAACTAACGGAACTGATGGAATTAATGGAACTGATGGAGTTGATAATATGTCTATAATATGCTTTTTTCGTACCTCCATAGGGGATCCGACATATTGCTTAACTACTGGTGCATGGACAACAATACAAGGATGTATTTTACCTGCGGGATTAGTAAAGGGAGAGAAAGAATACCTAGATATTGATATTTCACTTGTTTGCAGTGGTCCACCCACTGATGATTTATTTGCTCAGAATTTTTTTAGATTAACATATAATGGATTTGAAATAAGAGCTCTTAATCCCGTAAATCCAAAAGATCAATTAGTAGATTTAATGGGTAGTGTATCAGGAAGGTATACAGATAGAAGAATATATGATATTAATATTAAACTTTATAGAAAAACAACTGATGACACTCAAGTTCGAGCTAGCTGGAGCTGCAGTGAGTTTCCAGATGAAAATGGTGTTGTGACTTTTGCAAAAAGCATTATAATTGATAATACAACAGGTATATCAACTGCAGATTTAGAAGATGGTGGACCAATTTTAGCTGAAGTAAAGCAAAGTGCATTATTAACATTAGGAATAGAAACATTTACTGTTAGACACATAAAAAACTAAAACATGCCAAACAATAACTTTACAAACACACTAACATTAACAGCAGGTGGAGGAACACAAGACTACCATGCATATTCAAGAGCATCAGCTTATTTTATAGTTGGTTTAGCTACATTAACTTCAAATTGGACAATTCAATCTACTATTGGTACACTTAGTCCTGGAACAGAGTTTAGATTTACATATTCAGCTGATATTACCTTAGATGGCAATACTATCACTGTATTTGGAGTAACTATGCCATCAGCATTAGCAAATAAAGATCACTTGATTATTGCTATTTACACTGGTTCAGCATGGGACGTTACATTTATATCAGATTTAAGCGAAAATAGTTCCATTCCTTTATTGGCTATGGAACAAAATCCATTTAGACCAATTCCAGCTGTCTCAGAAGTGATGATAAATGGAGATGATTCTCCAGAAATTTTTAATTCTGTACAAGGAGAAGGTACTACTAGTTCTATATTGCATTATAGATGTGACCCAGTAGAAAAGGTTTTAGAGATTATTGGAATGATTCAAGTCAATACTGTTGATGAAACTACAGTGGTAGGTTCATTATCGGTATCTTTAATGACATGGGGAACTGTTGCCCTTGAACCTAGTAGTGGGGCAGGACTTAATGATAGGTATCCTGTTTTATTAGGTTATACTCTTAATGGTAGTACAAACCCTGTTAGTATGAAAGGAGGGTATATTACTAAAGTACCTAACTTTTCCACTATTGATTTAATAGTTCCCAGTGGAACTTTAGGTACTGATACAAATTGTATATACGAGGGGAAAGTTAATTTAAAATTTAGATATTCAATATAATGATAACTCAAGTAACAATAGACGCATATAAAAGTAATTTTCTTTGTCAATTACCTTGTTTAGCAGTTAAATATACAAACGCTTTAAACATAGGCAACTCATGTGCAGATAAGATCAAATGTGATATGGTAATAGCTAATTATCTTCTAGAGATATTATGTCTTGTTAAAGGAGATAGTTTAGAAAACTGTATTACAGAAGATCAAATATGCTTAATTATAACAAAACTTAGAACAATATTAAAATTGAATAGTTGTGACTGCAGTTGTTAAAAATATTATAATTATTGGTGGAAGTGTAATAATGGCTTTTTTTATAATAAATTCTATTATTCAAACAAAAAATAATAACAAAATAATCAAAGAACTAACTAAAATAGAAAATTATAACCTAAGAGAAGAAAAATATATAGAAACTATTAACACTCTTAAAAATAACTTAATGGGTAAAGATAGCTCTATAGCAGTTCTTCAAGAAAAAAACACTACGTTAGCTTATAGTATATTAAAATTAGAAAAAATAAAAACAATTAAAAAAGATGGTACATTTATTGAAATTAAAAATATTAATAATTACACTATTAACGAGCTTGACAGTTTTTTCACAAACAGATTCAAGTAAATACCCTAAAACTGTTATAATAAATAAGGATACTGTTACTCAGTTCTACATGTGGCAAGCCAAAGAACTTGCTAAAGACGTCTCTTTAAAGAAATATTATAGAGACGTTTATTTTTTGACAGAAAAACAATTACAAGAATGCACTCTAATTAATGTAAATAAAGACAGTATTAATAGTATACAAATAGAAAAATTAAATATACAAAATACTATGTTAAATTTCAAAGACTCCATAATAATTACCAAAGAACTAGTAATTAACTCTCAAGCAAGCATTATTAAAAGTCAAAATAAAAAAGCTAAGTCTAAAAAAGTTAGAAATTGGGTTTTAGCAGTTGCAGGAATAGTGGCAACAGAGGAACTATTTAGAAATATATACAAAAACAAATAATGAGAAATATAACAAAAATATTTATACACTGTACAGCAGGATATGGAGATGTAGAGGCCATAAAAAAGTATTGGAAGTCCATAGGTTGGAAATCTGTGGGGTATCACAGAATAGTGGATTTAAATGGTAATGTACACAGTTTAGCAGATTACTCTGAAATTACAAATGGCGTAAAAAATTACAATGCAAATGGTATCCATATAAGTTATATAGGTGGTGTTTCTAAAAGCAATGTTAATAAAGCTGAAGATACTAGAACAGAAGAACAAAAAAAAGCTATTATATGTGAAATTATAAATGCACTTGAGTTCTTAAAAAAACATCAAGATATTTCTAAAATTAAAATACTTGGGCATAGGGATATTAGCCCTGACAAAAATTTAAATGGGTTAGTAGATTCTAATGAAAGAATAAAAGAATGTCCTTCTTTTGATGCTATTCCTGAATACAAATCTATTGAAAGGTAAATAAAAACTTTGTTTTGTTATAATAGTTAGTTTTTTTTACTTATCTTTATAGAATGGAAAAATTAAAAAAAGAAGTTCACTTTGATGAAGCATTAGATTTATTTACTAATGAAAAAATAGCAACTAAAATTGCTAGAGATTTATGTGCAAGACACGGCTTAGAGTATAATGAAAGTGAAGGAAGAAAAGTAAGAGCTTGGCTTAACCCTGTTGAGTCTTTGTCTTATGACGAAGACTACATTCCTAAAGTTTTAGTATATGATATTGAAACTACTTTATTATTAGGAGAAGTATGGAGAGCAGGCAAAATACACTATATGCCAGCAAGTGCTTTGCATGGAGAAACAGAGGTAATTACTATAGCCTATAAATGGTTAGGAGAAGAAACTGTTCATTACATAGAGTGGGATAATAAGAAAAAAAATGACAAACAATTAATGAAAGATTTTTTAGCTATTTATAATTCAGCAGATGCTGTTATAGGAGTTAATAACGACAGATTTGATAATAAAATTATAAATACTAGAGCAGCTAAATATAGATTATTTGTTAATACTGCTATTAAAAGCATTGATATTCAAAAACAAGCTAAAAGTATTTGGCAATTAGATTCATATTCTATGAAACATATTGCTGAATTTTTTGGTCTTACTCATAAATTATCTCATGCAGGAATTCAAATGTGGAGAGATATTCAATGGGGGAAAAAAAGAGTTAGTAGAATTGCTCTAGATGAAATGGTTAAATACAACATTGGGGATATTATAACTACAGAAGAGATTTATTTTTTAGTACAAACGTACTCAAAACACAAAATACATTTTGGAGTAATGACAGGTCAAGCCAAATGGAGTTGCCCAGATACTGGTTCAAATGAAGTTAAATTATACAGAACTGATTATACTGCAGCAGGTAGTATTAAAAGAACAATGAAATCTAAAATAACCAAAAGACTGTATGTTATTTCTAATATGGAGTATTTAAGATTTTTAAAAGAAAAACATTTACAAAAAGATTAAAACTAAGCAATGACTCTTAACGAACACATCTCACACATTCAATCCGTTGTAAATAAAGGAATACCCTCCGATGATAGGAGGGTTTCTGATGAACATATTTATCATCTGCTTAAAGTATATAGATCTAGATTAATTTGGGAAAAACAAAATAAATTTAATAAACTGTCTGCTTTTAATTACCAAACTATTTATTGTTTGCCTTTAGAATTAGTTGAATTAAATGAATGCAAATGCTATTCTACTGGGTGTGTTACCTTGAAGTCTAAGTGTGATTTGCCAAAAGTGCTTTCTTATAGAAATGATTTAATAATTAAAGTTACTTTATTAGACGGTACTTCTGTATCTAAAACTTCAATTGCCAAAGTTAATTATGCTAGATTTAGAAAAACACCAATGCCATTTGGTTGGTTTATACATAATGGTAAATTGGTTATAATTGGAGATAAAAGGCTTAAAGTAGTTACTGTTACTGCTGTATTTGAAGATCCTTTAGCTTTACAAGACATGTGTTCTTGCACAGAAGAAGGAGAAGAAACTCCAGTTATGTGTTATAATGTACTAGATGAAGATTTTCCTTTAGATGCAGAAATGGTATCTAGTCTTTATAAATTGGTATTAGAAGATATGGACATGTTTTATAGATACCCACAAGACGATGAAAATAATGCAAAATCTACAGAAATTTCACAAGATAAAGAATAATGGCCAAAAGACACACTTTAACTAACATATACAAAAACTATGTTCATGATAATCTGCCTAATAGCACTAATTATGTTAATAATAAAACTTTTAAAAAAGTAACATTATTATTTTTTAAATTATTATCAAATGAAATAATTGAAAATGGGTATGAATACAAAGTTCCTTCAGGAATGGGCTATATATTTATAAAGAAATTTAAACCTAAAAAAAAAGCAATTGATTTTAAACTAACTAATGAATTGTATGCCAAGTACAATAAGGATAACCCAACTAATAAAAAAGTAATTTATCATAAAAATAACCATTCTTTTGGTTATGCAGGTAGATGGTATTGGAATAAAACAAACGCAATATTACCAAATAAAGGGCTTTACAAATTAGAACCAATAAGAAACAATAAAAGAAAATTAGCTGCTTCTATTAAGCAGAATAACACAATTAATAAATATATAGGATAATGACAACAGATAACTGGGTAAGTATTAAATCCGTAATTCCCTTTGTTTTTGACTCAATAGATGAGTCAATAGTAGACGAAGGGATTTTGTATGAATGGTGCTACAATGCATGGGATAAGATTGAAACACATAATTTTACAATTCCTGCAACAGCTTTTTTATTAATAAAGGGGTATAAAGCTAAATTACCTTGTAATTTACAAAAACTAGAAATGGTTATGTACAAAACAAATTTAACAGAAAGTGTAGAAGACTTAAAAAATTGCCAATTAACTGGGATAGAAACAGATTTAAATTGGTACACCAATAATAAATATTTATCTGTTTACAAAGGATTAGCTACTCGTAATTGGAAAGTAATTAAAAAACCTACAGGAAAATTTGAATTAACTTTTGATTCTTGCAGTGAAGACATAATTAATTTTGAAAATTCTTTTAATCATAGGTGTGAACAAAATTATAATTTACTTCCTGGAAGTGGTTCTGGGTTTATACAAACTACATTTAAAGAAGGAGTAATAGCAATAGCCTATAGAGCTAAATTAATGCTTGGAGATGATTATTTAATACCAGATGATACTGATGTAAAGGAGGCTATTAAATCCTATTGCATGATGCGTTTATGGGAGGCTAGGTGGAATTCTAAAGAAGAGGGTTCTAGCGAAAGATTTAATCACTATAGTTTAGAATGGGCTTTAAAAAGAGCAATTGTAAAGGGTAAATATAAAATGCCTGATTCAGAAGAATTAGAACAAATAAGAATACAACAAACTAAAATGATTCAAACTACTGGGCAATTTGATTCTCATTTTGCTAATTTAGCTTCTCCTGAATTAGGAAATTTATTAAATTTAAGATAATGACAGAAAAAGATCAAAACAAAAAGTCTTTGGAGCTTAGAGAGCCTAATTCTACCAATATTACACAAGTAAGCGGGTCTTTAACTACAGATTCTTCTCTATCTAATCAACCTGAAAATACAAATAGATTTGCTTTAAATGCTGTGTCAGAAACAGAGGAAGGAGATTTAGGGTTTACTTCTAATGAAAAAGGAAATAAATTATATGTAGCACTTCCTGAAACTTATAACCATTTTATAATAACAGGCCACATTAATCTTTTAAATAACGAAGTTATTTTATTTTTAGTGTATGGTCCTACTTCTATAATTGCTAAACAAACTGAAGATGGAAAATTAATAATATTAATTAGATCAGATTGTTTGGGATTTTTAAGTACTAAGCATATTAAAGGTAAATGGAGAATTTTAAATGGTTGTGAAACAGTTATATATTTTGTAGATGGATTTAATACTGATAAAGCTATTAATTTAGCAAGATTAACTAATTATACACAAATAGATGTAAATAATAATTTACCATTTACTGCCGAATATGCCAATGATAATGACCTTTGGAATTGTAATTTAATGAAGCTAGAATCTGACTATACTCATCCTTGCATTAATTTAAAAAAAGTAAATGTTAGTGGTGGTAAATTAAGATTGGGTATGTATCAATTTGCAATACAATATGCCGATGAATCTCAAAATTTAACCAATTTTACTTATATTAGCGATAATATTCCTATTACAAATTTTAAAAAAGAAGGCCCCAGCTCTGAAGATTATTATCAAATTGAAGGAGGAGTTGCTTCTTTAGCCCCTATTACTAATAATAGCATTACTATTAATATAAGTGATTTGGACGATAGATACCCTTATTTTAATTTAGCAGTTATAGAAACTATTGAAGGAATAAGTATTCCTTATAGGATAGAAAAAATGAGTACTAACAATAATTTAATTACTTATACATATAGAGGAACAAATATTAATTCTATTCCAATTTTAATGTCTGAATTAACAATAAATAAAGTTACTTATGAATCTTCCGAGTCTCTAGAAATTGCTGAAAACAGATTAATACGAGCCAATTTAAAAGAAAAACTAATTAAATGGGACTTATTTCAAAAAAAGGCTAATAATATAAGAAGTAAATACTTTACTAAGCCTATATGGTGGGGTAAAGGAGATAGGTACACAGGAAGTAAAGATGCTAGTGTATATTTTGATAACAAATCATATATGAGAGATGAAGTATATGCTTTTGGAGTAATTTGGGTGTTTAAAGATGGTACAGAATCTCCTTCTTTTCATATACCTGGAAGAGAAAAAAATAAATTTTCTAATGGTACACTTATTCCTAATACAGAGTCTAATACATATCACAATAGATTTCTTGTTTTAGGTCCAGCTGGTAGTTGGGATAGTGCTATATTTGCAGATCCTCATGATCGTACTAGTTTGACTAACAACGAAGAAAGATGGCAAGTATATAATACTGCTGTTAGAAATTGGCCTTCATTTGCAATAGATGGAAATATTAATAGTTTAGATTCAAATGCTGGTTCAGAAGATACAGCTAATAATCCATTGAATGATTTTACTAGAGGTGAATTGGCTTTTTTTGAAAGCGAAATAGATTATCCCAATGATATGTGTAACGGTATTAGAGTATATCCAGAAGGCAAAATTAGATACCACAAAATGCCTGATACTACATTAGAACCACATTTTAAAACTGTGCAGCAAAGTGGTGGAATATATGGAAATTATAATGATCAATACATTTTACAACTTGGAATTGATTTTTCAAACATTATCCCTCCTCAAGAATACGCAAATGAATTGCAAGGTTACTATATAGTAAGAAGTACGAGAAGCGATAGTAATAAAACTGTTGTAGATAAGGGTTTATTATTTCATAATGTAAAACATCATTATGATTTTTTTAACACAAATAGAGTTAATCAGACTTTCAAATACAACAAAATAAACTTTACTGCTCCTAATCAATTTTTTGAAGAACAAAATACTGCAGAACCTTATGCTTTTCACACACAGACATGTTTAGCTAATAGACACTGGTGGGCAGACAAGCCAGAAGGATCTAGTGAAGGCGATTTGATGAATTTTCCTCTTTTAGACGGAAATAGATTGTGGGGAGCATCTGATGGAAAAGTAGCACTTAGTAATTTTTCGGAAAATGATTCTGAAGAAAAAATGACTCAATACTATGATGTACATAACATTAGTTTTCATTCTCCTAAAAGCAAATTTGCACCTGAAAGTTTAAATGGTTCTTATTTAAAATTAGAAACTAAATTAGCTGGTAAGTATGTAGGTAGAAGAGCTCAAAGAAATGATGCAGGTGGAAAAAAAAGAATGACTCATCAAGTTGTTGATTACATTTGGATGGACAACGGTAAAGACTATAAAACCAATTATTTAATAAGTAATTCTTTTAATGTTGACCCGCACGTTAGTATTACAAATAATGCTATTAATTTTGTAAATAAACAGCAACAAGAAACATACGTTATAGAGACAGCTATTGATAACCCTGTTCCACATTTTGACCGTTCAGAAGAACGCACAATAGAGTATTCTCAAGAAGGAGATAATGATCTTGATGGACAACCACTAGATAATAATTCTACTTGTATTTATGCTGCTTTAAAAATAGAAAATCCTAGAATATACGGAAATATATATGATATTAATTATATTAAAGCGTCTAAATGTATTGAAACTGGAATTACTAATAGAACTTTTGGTGGAGATATTTTTATTACTAAATTTGCTTTCCTTAAAAACTACACCACATTTCAATTACATGATCGTAATGATGAAACTCTTTGGAAACAATTGCCTTATTATTTTGTAGAGTCTGAAATTAATACAGAACTTAGGCATGAATTTAGAAATATAGATGATCAATTCCCTTCTGATACTTATGTGCCCAAAGAAACTTCAAATAATTATTTAATATTTTGGGATTTTTTTAAATGGACTTTAGAAACTTGGGATTTTGCAAATGGAGCAGATGTACAAATAGTCATAGATGAATACAAAGCCAATAATTATGTTAAAAATTACTATGCGTATAATTTAGATTATTCAAGAGAAAACATAGTTAAATTTTATTTTCCTTTGCCATTAGGATATAATTTTTGTTCTTCTTGTAATAATACTTACCCTCACAGATTAATTTATTCTCAATTAGGGTATCAAGAGCAATCTATTGACTTTTTTAAAAATTTTTTAACAGAATCATACGAAGACATTGAAGGCAATAGTGGGCATATAACAGATATATGGACTATTAATGATATATTTTATATTCATACAGAACAAAGTCTATTGGGTAGAAATTTACAAACACAGGAATTGGAAACCACTGATGGAAATTCTATTTCTTTAGGAGCTTCAACTATATTTTCCAATCCCTTAAAAAAAATAAACAGTGTCCCTACAGGTTTTGCTGGAAATCAACACAAGCAAGCATTAGCAATAACAGAGGCTGGTGTATTTTTTCCAGATGCTAAAGCGGGAAAAGTTTTTTTATACACAGATAAACTAAGTGAAATTTCTGATAATGGAGAAAGAGCTTTTTTTGAAGAAAAATTACCTATAAAATTTTTAGATCAATTTTATTCTATTACTGGAACAAAGTATCCTTTTGAAGGAACTACTTCTAATTTATCAGTAGGCCTTCAATCAAGTTTTGATACAAGGCACAAAAGGTGGATTTTAACTAAAAAAGATTACAATATACTAAATACTGACTCTTTTAGATATTTTGAAATAGAAGATTTACAAGATATTCTTCAAGGAGATTTAGTAGTACCATTTACACTCTTTTATGTAAAGCGTACCCAATCATTTGGTTATGTAGGGGCTTCATTAAATGATTACGAAGAAGTGTATTTGACTGATATTAGGTTTTTTGAAAATTTATCGTGGACTAAATCATATTGTAGTTTAATTGGTGGTTGGAAATCTTATCATAGTTATTTACCTAATTACATATACAATACACAATCAAAATTGTTTAGTTTTGTAGAAAATGATTTTAATATATGGGAACATAATGTAGGAAATTTTCAAGAATTTTATAATGTTAAATATCCTTTTATTGTTGAAACTGTTGCAAAACTAAATCAACTTTCTACTTATACTTTCCCTTCTATAGCTTTTTTAGCAAATGTTTTAGAATTTGATTCTATAAACAAAGAATGGAAAGAAATAGATTTTGATACTTTTAATAAAGGAATATTCTATTCATCTAATCAATCAACTGGTTTAATAAATTTAGTAATAAAAAATAATAATAATCCTTTTGTTTCTGTAGTTAATACTCCAGGAAGCATATTAATAAACAAAGCAGAAAAAAACTGGAATATAAATAATATTAGAAACAATGTAATTGATTCTACACAATCAATGTTTACTAAAGATTGGGCTATTTTACAAAATAGCTATTTTATAGATAAAATGGTAAACAACAATGTAATAGATTTTTCTAAAGCATTATTTACAACTGATAAAATAAGAGATAAATTTATGTCGTGTAGATTTATATACGATAACCCAGAGAATAGAAAATTTAATTTTAAATATATTATTGATAAATCTAAAACTAGTTACAGATAAACTAATTTTTAATATTATTATAATAATTAATTTTTATTCACTATATTTGTAATAAGAAATGAAAAAACAAAATAAAAACATAAAAAAATCCCAAAACACTAAAAAATTAGTAGGCCTACCAATGTATGAATTGGGTGGAGGAAGTGGAACAGCTGGAACAGCTGCTTTAAAAAGAAGAAACTTTGAGAATACTGATTTGAAGGCTGGCCAGAAAATTATACATGGTTTGGCAGGAATTACTGCTCCAGCACTTGAATTATTTGGAGCTGATAAAATCGCAGATAAGTGGGAAGCTAATGCAAAAGAAGCTGGTGCTTCAAAAGCATTTAAGACTGGCTCTGCTTTTGGGGAAGTTGGGTCAGCTGTTGGTAAATTTTTCATGGGTGATTATGTAGGAATGGCAGGAGACTTAGGAGAAGTTGCTGGAGATTCTATGGAAGCTAGAGGATATGGACAATTAAAAAAAGGAAATAATCGCAAAGGTGATAACTTAATTAATGCAGGAGAAACTGTTAATGCAATCGGTGGTGCTGTAAGTAAAGCAGGGTATACTGGAATGGCATCTAGTGCAGGTAGTAAGATAGGAGAAATGGGTGGTAAGACCACTGCACCTACTACTGCACCTACTACTGCACCTACTGCACTTCCCAATAACAATTCAATTTTGGGAGATGGATTAGCGGAAAATGCGTTTGGGGCTCCTGCGCTTGGCTTAGGTACCTCTGTTAATACTTTTAAGTATGGTGGAAATGTTATAGATATAAATGGGCCCAAGCATCCTGCAGACGGCAGTTATGGTGGAGTACCAGTTGATACTAATAAAGATGGTAAACTAGACATATTAGCTGAAGGTGGAGAAACACTTTTAACAGATGAAAAAAATAATATAGATTTTGTAGCTTCTGACTCATTGGGGCCTGATGGTATTAATAGTAAGTTAACATTTGCAGATATGACAAAAAGAGTAAGAAATAAACATAAAAATAGTACAGATGCTTTGTCTTTAAAAACCAAAGAATTTGAATTAAATAGTATTAAATTTGCAAACAATAAAGCAAAAAATGAGTTAGAACAATCTCAAATAAATAATCCCTCTGTTATGAGATATGGTGGAAATTTACCAAAAGCAGAAAATGGCTATAACGTAACTAATCCAAATGCATTAAAAACAAATTATTCTAAATATGGAATGTCTATTCCTACTGCAGATGGTACAGGTTATTATACTAAATTTCAAGGGCAAACAATGAAAGGTGCAATGAAAAATGATCCAATTTCATTTGATACTACAGGAATGGGTCAAAATTTACAATTGCCTTCTACGAAAAAAGAAGAGGATATTCCTATTATGCTAAAGCTGAGCAGTGGCAAAGTTCCAGCCCCTAAAAAAGAGCCTGAAAAAGAGCCTGAAACAGATACTGAAACAGATACTGGTGTAAGTGCTTCAGGAGATAAATGGCTAGCTGCTGGTTCAGCTGTTGGGCCTTTAGCTAATGCAGCTTTTCTTGCTGCTGATATAGCAGCAAAGCCAGAAAAAGTAAAAAGAGTATATGATAATACTGCTATGACTAAAATGCGCTTAAATGATCAAATAGGGCGTAGAGATATGTTTCAAACTTTTGCAGCAGCCAAAGAAGGACTAGGAGGTAGAAATATTAATACTAGAAATAATAATATTCAAACTGCTTTAGGAAAAATTGTTGAAACTGCTGGTGACTATACAACTAAAATAGATACAATGAATAGAGCTAGTGATATAGCTCATGAAGATAGAATTAGCGCTAGAAAAGTGGCAAATAATGCTAAATTTGATGCATATAACGCTATTGATAGCCTTACGGAGGCAACTCGTAAAAATGCAATTCGTGCTGATGCAGTTGCTCTTGCTGATACAACTTCTTCAGGTATTAAAAATATAGGGGATATAAAAAACCAACATCTTACAAATGAGATTAATTTTGGATTAGTAAACTCTATGTACAGTAGGTACAAATTGGAAGGAGAAAGTTTAAAAGACTTCAAAACTAGATTAGGAAAAGGCGAACCATTAATAGAATTTAAAGCAGATTAAATAAGATATGGGAATTAATAGATTTCAAACATTCAGTAACGCTGGACAAATAGCAGTAGACCCTTGGAAACTTCCTTATGCTGAATTAAATTTAGCATTAGCTAGTAAGCAAGCAGACTTTGATAAAAAAGAAGCCAAAACGAATGAATTAAAAGCGTTATTACCACAAGCTGGGCCTATAACTCAAGATTACAAACAAAGAGTAGATGACACTTTCAACCCAATGATAGATAAATTAACTTCTGATCTTTATGCAACAGGAGAAGTTAGTTATAATGAAATTATGTCTTTAGGTAAAAAAATAGCTAATGACCCCATGATTAAGCAAATTGATGAAGATAGAAATACATATGGACCGATAGGAGTTGCTGCAACAGCAATGGCTGAATTTCCTTATGCTTTGCAAGATTATTATAATAATGAAACAGGCACTCTTAATCAATTAAATCCAGATAAATTTGATCCTACCTCAAGCATAGCTTCTAAATACAAAACAACTGCAGCTGGGGATTTTACTAGTTTTGCTAGAGATGAAATAGATAAAATGATTGTTCCTTTTTTTGATGTAGAAAAAGGCAGTGGCGACATATTTAAAAAAGATGGAGTATGGCACATAAAAAAAAGCACTAAAAATTCTTATATTGGTAAAAATGGGGCAATAATAGTAGATTCTGAAGTACTTACAGAAAGTATATTTGAACAATATATTAGAGAAAAACTTACAGCTAAAACAACAGAAGGCGTTTCTTTTATGGATGAAAGATACAAAAGCATGAATAGTATTCCTTCGCTTTTGTATTGGAATGAACGATTTCAAAAAGAACACAAAGGAACATTACCTACAATAGATGATCTTACAGAAATGTATATGGCAAGTGCAATGCCTCTTATTTTTAGTAAACAAACTCCTTCTAGTACAACAAAAGTAATTGGTGGCGGCGGTGGTGGTGGTGGTGGGAAAGGTAATGGTACTCCTAAAGTAGAAGAAGAAGAAGAATTATGGGCAAATCCTGCTAGTACTCAATACAGGGTTAATACAGCACAAGAAATTATAGCCAAATCAGAAGAAATTACTAAAAAAGAATTTAAAGATATTGGTATAAATGATATGAAATTTGTACAAAAAACTCTTGATGATGATATTACAGAGTTAGTAAAACAATATAATAGCCCTTCTACTATGAATAAAAATGAAGTAGCTACTTTAAATAGTGAAATATTAACTTCTATAGATCAAACTGCGCCTAATGGAAAAGTTACGTATGCCTTATTAAAAAGCTCTATGTCTAGTGGTATAAATTTATTTACTACAACTGGAATAGGAGAAGATATATTAGGTAATACTATTGACAAAGTTAAATTTGAATTAAATCCAGTAGCTTTTGAACAATTAACTAAGGCTACCCACCCTTTAGTAGATAAAACAGCTTTAGATATTTTGCAAGCTAACTTAAATAGCAAAGCTAATAATATAAATCAAACCATAGCTATAAAAAAAGAAATGGCTGTAAAATACAAAGACTATGTGCAAACACTTAACGATGAGTTGGGTTTATCAGGTATTAAACAAATTAAAGCGGTTACAGATAAAGCCTCAAAAGATGCTACTGAAGAAGTGTTATTAAATGTTTATAATCATTTAGTAGATACCGATTACAGTGGCTTCGAACCGCCGTTTTCAGATTTTCTTAAATTTATGACAGACGAAAACATTGATATAGCTGAAGTTGGATCAATACAAGTAGTACTAGATGGCAACAGAAAATATGTTGGAATGGTTAATGGGTATAATAGTAAATCAGTCAAAAAAACTAAGGAAGAAATAGCAGCAGAAGTAAAACAAAAATATGGTGCTAATACTAATCTTCCGTTTGCTACTCCATTGCTGTTGACGAGCAAACTAGAGAAATTTAATATTCAAAAAACTTTCGAAAGACTTTCTGGTGAAGATATAACATTTAAAACATACGATAATAAAGCAAAAAAATACAATGAAGCTATTGAAGGTGGATACACAGTTGAAGGCGCTTTGTATGTATTTTCTGGGGGAGAAATAACAGGGAATTCTTCTAATGGAGAGGTACAAAAAAAACAGAAAGCCTTTGTGGATATTGTAAGTACTATTTTAATGAATACCGATATTAAAACTATGAATATGAGTATAACTAACCAAGCACCAAGCCCAGAAGATCAAAAAACTTTAAAATATTTACAAAATTCTTTAAACTTCGACAACGTTACGAATTTGTGGAAATATAGTCCACAAAAAGGAATATCAGCAGCTGGTTTAAATATGCAACAAATAAGAGTAAGAGAAGATAAAAATGATGGCTGGGTATTAGATATATTGATTCCAGAAATTAATGCGGACGATGTAAATACTAAAGGCCCAAAAGAGCTTATTAATACTTCTGTTGAAATAAAATTAAACCGTAGTCAAATGATGCTATTAATGGAACAAACTGGTTTAGTTTTTGGTGATTTAGAAATTGATAACTACGAAAGAAATATAAATGAACAATTAACTAAATATGGATATGCTGAATCTTCTTTGTCTTATAGTACAGAAACTGGTCCAGGTACACTGTATACAATGACTCATCATAATAATCCAGATAAATTAAGTGAAATAGAAAGTAATTTTAAAGTCGATAATGTAAATTTAAATTTAAAATTTAATAGTAGCTACGAAATAGCTTTGTTTCAAAATGGATTAAATTCTTCAGTAGATAGGTTTCAATATAGACTATCAGAAGAAAAAAATGATGCTAATTACGAAGCTATTGCTCAAGACGAACTATATAATTTAGTGGACTATTTAATGGGTTCAGGAGATACTCCTTTAATGAGCGAAGATCAAGCTATAATAGTAGGAAAAGAAGTATTAGGAAAAAGTTTTGTAGATGCAAATACTTCTGGTTACGCACAAAGAACTTACTATAATTATGATGACGACAATAATTACAAAGTAAATCACGAAAATATGGTTGATTTAGCATCTTTAGGTATTCCTACTCAAAGCAGTAAATACTCTTTATTAAAATTACAACCTATTGCAGCACAAAATTTAAAAGCCATTATGGAAGATTTACCAGGTTTGGTAGTTACTAATGCTTTAAGAAGCATAGAAGATACTCCAGCAATGAAAGCTGCAGGTTTTACAGCAGCAGAAAGTAGTACACATATGATGGGATACGGTGTTGATTTGGCTGGATTACCAAGAGAACAAGCACTAGAAATATTAGAAATAATTAATCAAAACAAAGGAAGATATGGAGTTTCAAAAGCAGAATGGCATAATGATAACCATATTCACATGGAATTTGATTCAGGCTATGGTGATATGCAAAATAGATCTTTATTGGGTGCAGGTACTATTATAAAAAAAAAAATTTAGCAGTAAATAGTAATATTGTGCAAAATACAACACCAGTAGCACCAACTCCTAAAGTACAAGCACCAGTAGCACCAACTCCTAAAGTACAAGCACCAGTAGCACCAACTCCTAAAGCACCAACACCAGTAGCAGCAACTCCTAAAGTACAATCACCAGTTGACGTAGCTTTTAATGCTTTGCAACCTAGTTTAGATGCTTTTAAAGCATACCAAGCAAAAATAAAAACTCCGCAAGAGGCAGCAAAATTAGTCGAAGAAGTAAAAAAAGATCCAACATCTTTTGGGCTAACTATTAATACTTTAACTGGGTGGTCCAATAGATTTCTTGTAAAAAACGGCTTAAAAGCACCAAATGAAACACAAGTGGTGCCTGTAAATAATAATATAGTTGCAGATATGCAAAAAAAACCAGAAAAAGAAGTTTTTGTAGAAAGTAATAGTAATAAAAGTGCAAAAGATATTTTTAGTTATCTTTCTACAGTAAAAGGAAATAATTCTGACTTTATAAGTTACTTAAATATTAATGAAGGAAATTTACAAAAATTTAAAATAATAAAAAACAATCAAAATAGTAAAATAACAGATTCTTATTCTGGTGTTATAGGAATAGCTCATTTTTTATTAGATTCTGATATCAGTGGAAAAGAAATTTTTCATGATCCAAATGCACAAACAATGATTGGTTATCAATTAAACAATAAAAACATAATGAAAGGTTCTACTGTTAAAGACCAATATGTACCAATTTTAGTTAATAAAGAAAATGATATTGCAGAAATAAGTTATAGAAAAGTAATAGATCTTACAGAAAAAGAAAAAACACAAATAATTGCTCCTCTTAGACAATTTAGATACGAAGATATTGATTGGGGTAGCCAAATTCCTGCTGAAGGTTTTGAAAATACTGTAAAGCAACTTAAAACTAAAAGTGGGGATATTACTAGAATGCTTTTTCCAACTGCTTTAGGAAAAGATTCATATGGAAAATTTGGTGGAGGAAGTTATGTACTCATTGTAGAAAATAAAGACATTATAGTTGATTTTGCAGGCAGTATATCACAATTAATATCAACTTCAAAACAAATTGCAAGTTTATATAAAGTAAATGTAAATGATATAATTATAGCATTTCATGATACAGGGTCTTACTCTGCTAAACCAAAAGCAGATAAAAATGGAAATTTAAAATATTCGCAGTGGTCTGATTTTAATCCTGATGGATTTACAGGAGGCGGATTAGCAATAATAAAAAAATAAATATATATATATATGTCATTTAATGAATACGTAGCAAAAATTAATTCAGGAGTAATAGCGAATAGCTCTGCTTCTGGATTTGCAAATCAACAAAAGCAGTTAATGCAACAATTTGGGCAGATTCCTCAAAGCATGAATTATAATGAAGATAGGCACGATGATTTAGTTAAAAAAGGCTTATTCAGAGGGTATGATGAAGCTGCAATGATGGATCAAAGAGCTTTACAACAGACTACTTCACAAAAGTGGGGAAATGCTTGGGGAAAAATGGGAGTACTTACAGGTACTACTTTTTTAGATGCTACTATTGGGTCTTTATGGGGAATAGGTGAATCATTAATTGCTGGAGACGCTAGTAAATTTTGGGATAACAAAGCTTCTAATTTTTTTAGCAGCGTTAATGATTGGAGTGAAGATGCTATGCCATTGTATCAAACAACTAAAGAAGAAAATACTCCTTGGTATCAAAGAATGACTACTCCTGGCATGCTGGCCAATTTTTGGGGAGATACAGTATTTAAAAATTTTGGCTTTACTATAGGCGCTATTATGGGTGGTGCAGCTATTGCAGGTTCCGCTTCTAAATCATTGGGTAATATTTTTTCTAAAAAAATTGCAGGAGAATTAGGCAAATCTTTGGTTAAAAATTCAGATGATGTTGCAAAAATTATTGGAAAATACGGTGCTAAAAATGCAGATGATTTAATTCTTATGGCAGGAAAAGATCCTATGATTGCTAGCCAAATTTTACAAGAAATACAACAATCTGCTAAAGTTATTAAAAATATAAACACTGCAAGTAGTGCTTTAGGTTTAGTAGGTTCAGCTGTGGGAGAAGGTAGAATTGAGGCTATTAATGGTAAAAATCTAATGTTTGATAAATTAATATTAGAAGGTTATGCCCCAGAAGAAGCTGAAAGATTAGCTATTGGTGCAGGAAATATTCAATTTGTTGCTAACGTGGCTTTATTGTCTTTATCTAATTACGCTCAATTTGGTAAGATGTTTGGTTTTGGTAATAGAAGTGCTGCTCAAGCAGCAGTTAAAGGTAATTTTAAAGAAGCTAAAGATTTTTTTGTAAAAGAAGCAAGTAAAAAAAGCTTGGCTGCCAGAGTTTTTATTAACCCAATAATTGAAAGCAATGAAGAAATGTCTCAAGCATGGGCAGAAGATTTTTCTCATGATATAACATTGAGAAGAAATGACAAAGAAGCACAAGGGTTTGTTGATGATATAATAGCATCAGGAATGAAATCTTTTACTAGTTCTTATGGAAACATAGATAGATGGGAAGAAGGTTTTGCAGGATTTATTACAGGTATGGTTGGATTACCAAATGTAGGTGGAATTAGAAATAAAATGAAAGGTGGGCAAGGGTCTGTTTGGGCAGGTGGAATTGCTGGAACATTAATGGATAATACTAGTAATAATAAGCAAGCAGCTGTATATGCAGATACATTAAATTCTATAAAAAATTCAGATGCATTTCAAGTTTATTATAAAAAAGCAGTAGTTAATGCTTCTTATGAGCAAGATAAAGAAAATGCCATAGAAGCTAGTGATACTAATGCTTATGACAATTTAAATACAGAACAATTTATTAATGATGTTGGATCTGTTGTAGCAGCTGGTAAATATGATTCTTTTATGGAATCTTTAGAAGAAAATAAGCAGCTCACAGGGAAAGATATTAGAATGGCTTTAATGATTAATAAGGATAAAAATGGAGAAAATTTAGCAGAACCAATAGATACTTTTAAAAACAAGACTGATAAAGAAATAGAAAATAGTAATTTAAAAAATATTGAATATCTTTCTAAAAAAGCCGAGCAAACTAGAGATTTAAAAGAACAATTAGATGAAAAGCTTGCGTATATGGGGCTTTCTAACACTAGTGATTTGGCTGATATGTTATTAATTGATGGTGTTATGTTAGAAGAAACTAACAATAAAGCTTTAAAACTAGCTCAATTAATATCTGAAGAAATTAATACTATGTTTACGGCAAAAGTAAACAAAAACACAGTAGAAGGAGCAAAGCATCATTCTGCTTCTATGTTAACTGTAGATGATTTACGACAAACTTTTAGACTATCTATTCCAGAAACAATTTTAAAAGAAAAAGATATTATAAAAAGAAATCAACTTTTAACTGAATTTTTAAATAATAAAGAATCAAAAGCAATTGCTTTTACTTCTAATTTAGAAAAACTTGTTGAGAGTAAATTTGGTGAAAATGTTAAATTTAAAAATATAGATAAAAAGAAAAAAGCAGATTTAACTGTAGAAGAGCAATTAGCCGTATTTTTAAGAGATAATTATGCACTAGCTATTAATGAATTTACAAATAAAAAATCTACAAATGCTACTTTAGTAACTGATTTAATAAAAACAGAAGTTACTAGAGAAAGATTTGTTAAAAATTATAAAAAACTAAATGAAAATTTAGAATTAGCAGATAAAAATATTACTAAAGAAAAACAAAAAATAGATGAATTAGGTTCTACTGAAAACTTTGTTACTACAAGTAAAAAAGAAAAAGCTATTTTAGATAAACACGAAGAAATAAATTTAAAAATTGATTCTAAAGATTTTAATAGAGGAATTATTTTAATTAAAAGTACTTTATCTAAATTAAAAGAGCTAAAAACTAATCCGTCTATTGCTTCTAATATTAGTAAACTTGAAAATCAACTTAAAGCTTTAGAAGATCTTAAAGTAACTAAGCAAGAAGACTCTAATAATAACAAGAAAAAACCAGTTATTGTTGGTGTTTCTAGTTTAACTGAAATTTATGATAAATATTTAACTCCAGAACAAAAAGCTGAAAAAGAAGAGCTAATTAAAGATTTAACTGATAAAAATATTAAAGCTGCATTTGTAATTGAAATAGAAGACAATGCTGTAGAAGGCAACAAAGCTCCATTTGAACATCCATTAGTTAATATTACTAAAGGAAATAGAACTGGTAAATCAGTTAATGTTTATTTAGACATGAATAAACTTGCTGGCAAAGATAAAAGAAAAATTTTATTAGGTTCTTTACTAGACCCAAATAGATTTGTTAATAAAAAAGGAGAAATACTTAATTTAGCTGATCCATCTATATTAAATAGGCTTTCTAATGGACTTGTTGAAAATGGAGAATTAACTTCTAAAGGAACGTATTTTGTAGGTACTTATTTAGGATTACAAGCTGCTTGGGAAGAATTAAGGACTACTGGAAAATACAAAGGGTTTTTAAATATAAATAAAAAACCTGGCTTTACTATAAAAGAAGAATCAGAAAAAATAACTAACTTATATAATGCTAAAAATCATGGAGTAGATTTTGGTTTTGGTAATGCTTTGTATATTTCTGATAAATATAATGTATTTATTTTTAAAATTACAGAAGATGGTAAAAATATAAAGTTAGACCCTAATAATGATTTAGCTGAAATCGAAGCTTATAAGCAATATTTACAAAATAATAGAGTATCCGCTACTCAAACTATTTCAGAAAACAAAGAAACTGTTGGTTATCCTTATACAATGGTTGTTCAAAATGGAACTAATCATGTATTAGTTGGTATACAATTTCCTAAAGCTGCTGAGTCTGAGATAGATATGGCAAATTTAGACGTAAGAATAAATGAAGTATTTGATAATAAATTAACTGGAAATGATTTACCTGTTACAATTAATGGAAAACATTTAAGTTTTTTTGTAGGAAATAAAGAAGATAAATCAGATAATTTTAACATTTTTGTTCATTTAGATACTGCTAATGGAGTAGATTCTGATGGAAACGTACAAGAAGAAATTCTTACATTTAATGTTAGTGTAAAAAAAGACAAAGAAAACAGAAACAGAGTTTGGGATTATAAAGATCCAATAAGTAAAAAAACAATTAAATTAGTAGCCATTAGAACTGCTGATGGCATTAAGTATTATAAAGTAAATAATACTGTTTTGTGGGATTTTAAAAGTAAAAAAAATAATCCTCCTGCCAAAATAAAAGAAACTATACTATTAGAAGGAGGAAAACAAACTAGTTATTTAGTAGAAGAAATATCTCCAATAGAAGTTATTGGGGTTTTGCAAGATTTTATTAAAGGAACTGAAATGCATGAAAAAGGTGAATTTACTATTGGAGATGCTATTTTAGAAGTAGATAAAACAGATAATATTGATGATTTTCAAACTAAAGTAGTTGTTTTTACAGATTTAATAGTGCACCCTACTGCAGCAATGGTAAAAAAAGGAGCTACTATTAAGCCAGTTATTAAAGCTTCTATAACAAAAACAAAAGATGTACAAGACGATGATTCAGAAAATGCTCCTCATAATGCTTTATTTGATAGTTATGTAAACAAAGCAATGGGAATATCTAAAGCCATTAAAGCAGGCGCTACTGAATCTTTTGAAAAAGAAGCAGCTGATAAATTTTTAGATCTTTTAGAATTTACAAAATTAGCTTTAAATGCAGAAAGAAATTATAATAATACTGCAAAAGAAATTGAAGATGCATTAGATACTATTGAAAATTGGCTAAATACTAGAGAAGGTACTGCTGAAAAAGTTTCTAAAAATAAACGTGT
>Ga0105052_10002080_pt1 | contig 25203 bp, 21 predicted proteins | sample FRY03_FD_78094 | JGI IMG/M metagenome (GOLD analysis project Ga0105052, IMG submission 78094) | Freshwater microbial communities from Lake Fryxell liftoff mats and glacier meltwater in Antarctica - FRY-03 | ecosystem: Environmental > Aquatic > Freshwater > Ice > Glacier meltwater ... | reverse complement strand
TTCCCGGCACTTACGAGAGTACCACGTTTCAACGTCTGCTGCCAAATCATTGGACGCAGGTGCTGATGCCTTCAAAAATCCACCGCCCTGTTCCGAAGTCGAAAGACCGAAATCCAACCTCACCCTTGCCACTAAAATCCAAGAAGAACCTACGTAAATAACCGACTCGGAAACCGTGTGCCAGCGCACGGCGGCTGATGAAAATCGCCGATCCTCAGGCATTAAACGGGGCATTGAATTAATAGCATTCTTACATGACCAGAAGAATCCGTGATGAATGAAAGAGCAGAGTGAGTGAGAACTGAAGACGGGTTCGAGCCGCATTCATGACTCTTTAAGCAAACCTTAGTCGACACTGCGGTGCAAGGATTGTTTGGTTTGATTCTGATTCTTAAAAAATGCTCAATTGACCGGTGGAGTGAAACGTTCAGGAACTCCGATCGTTTCGTTTACCTTGAGTTCAAAGTTTGCGTCGGAATCGGAGACCGCTTCAGGCTCTTCGGCAAATGCAAGTCTGTCCGACGATAGCACATAACGGACTCGCTCCATGTCCAATGCACCTTCCCATTTGGCAACCACCATCGTTGCGACCCCATTACCGATCAGGTTCGTGATCGCCCGAGCCTCTGACATGAATCGGTCGATGCCGAGCAAAAGGGCGAGGCCCGCGACGGGAACATCGCCCACAACCGAAAGGGTCGCGGCTAAGGTTACGAACCCACCGCCGGTCACCGCGGCTGCTCCTTTTGATGTTAAGAGCAAAACGCCAAGCATTGACAATTGTTGAGTCAAACTGAGCGGGACATTCGTTGCCTGCGCAATGAAGATGGCTGCCATCGTGAGATAGATGGAGGTACCATCAAGATTGAATGAATAACCAGTCGGAATGACCAATCCCACCACGGGCTTTGCACAACCGATATTCTCTAACTTGACGATCATGCGAGGTAACGCGGATTCAGAAGAGGATGTGCCGAGAACAATCAAAATCTCTTCTTTGATGTAACACAAAAATTGCCACAGGCTGAACCCGGTCATTCGCGCGATAAAACCAAGCACAACCGTTACGAAAACAAAGCAAGTCAAATAGACACAAGCAAGCAGCTTTCCCAGGGAAAAAAGAGTGTCCAGGCCGTAAGCGCCGATGGTGAATGCCATCGCGCCGAAAGCACCGACCGGTGCGACGCGCATGATAATCCCGATCACATCGAACAGCGCATGTGACAATTGGTCGATTAAATCGACAAGCGGTTTTCCCTTGTCGCCCAATCTCGCCAGAGCGACACCGAACAACACCGAGAATAAAAGGACCTGGAGAGTTTCGCCACTGGCAAAGGCGCCGACAACCGTTTCCGGAATCATGTGCAGAAGCAGTTCCACCGTCGACATCGACTTACCTTCGGAGGTGTAGCTTGCGATCGCCTCCGTATCCAGAGTACCGAGATCGGCGTTGACGCCAACACCAGGTCGAAACAGATTGACGACAACCAGGCCGATCACCAACGCCAGCGTCGATACGGCTTCAAAGTAGATCAGCGCCTTGATGCCGACCCTCCCGACTGTTTTCATGTCTCCCATCTTTGCGATGCCAACGCAGATGGTGGTGAAAATAATCGGCGCGATCATCATCTTGATCAGCTTGATGAACGCATCGCCCAGAGGCTTCATCGACGTTGCCAATTCAGGCGAAAAGTGCCCTAAAGCAACGCCGATGCCGATGGCAACGAGAACCTGAAAGTAAAGCTGAGCGTAGAGGGGTTTTCGAGTTGACGTCGTTTGCATTCCAATTGCTTCTTCCGCATCAATTTCATGGGCAGTGGGCGATCAAGAGCCAGGTTCAAAAGCCAGGCCAATGGGCACCGCATGTTGCATATTCGAAAGGTGAATGAGTCGATGAGCGTTGACCCTTAGTCGGCGACATTGTAGTCAAAGTCACCTGACTTGCGGGTTCGTCAACCGAGGCGACCGTGACCAACGATCGAGTCGACATCAACCGAGGTGCGAGCCTCCGAGCAAGATCGCCGTGCCACCGCGGATCCGTTTAGCGAACAACGCTGTTGGGAATAGTTCCCGATAGTTTTTAACGATCGCCGCTTCGCGCCCCAACACGCAAGTTACCAATATGCGGTATCGTCGGTCGTAAGCTGATATCATAGGAGAAAGAATATAACCTTACTCCCTCAGCTTCAATCGTACGCGAGGGATGACACCGGCCGTATATTGCGTCATGACAAAGCACGGCGTGACGATCATCGACCTCCATGCCACAAGCAAAATGTTTGCGTCAGACTGGTTTACTCAGCCCGGATATATTCACTTCATGCCGAAAGGTTGGAGAAGCCTTGCGGATCAAGTTGCGTCGGCAATTTTCGATAAATTGATGGACTAACCAAAGAAAAACAAATCATGAAACATGCGTTCACACTTATCATCGCTTTGCCTTGGCTGCTGTTCTCATTGACTGCGGCACAGGCGGGCGAGACAACGGCTTCTAAGCCCAATATTCTCGTTATCCTCGCCGATGACCTCGGCTATGGTGACGTACAGTGCTACAACCCTGAACGTGGCAAAATCCCAACGCCGAACATCGATCGTTTGGCATTGCAAGGAATGCGTTTCACCGATGGGCATTCGTCCTCCGGTGTTTGCTCGCCCTCTCGATATGCGTTGCTGACGGGGCGTTATCATTGGCGAACTCGGCTTCAATCTGGCATTGTCGCCTTGTGGGGCGAACCACTTATTGCGTCAGATCGAATGACGATCGGCTCACTGGCAAAAGAAAATGGTTACCGTACCGCTTGTATCGGAAAATGGCATCTTGGCTGGGATTGGCCGATACCGGCTGATCGCACCGCCATCTTTAAAGACAAGCCAAAAGAAGATATCGCGGCGACGACCGAGCATCGCAGCGTGTGGAAGGAGGTCTTTTCACAGTCCATCGCGGGAGGCCCGGTCACTCGCGGCTTTGACGTCTACTTTGGCACGGACGTCCCGAATCACCCACCATTCTGCTTTATCGAAAATGATCGCACGGTCGGTATCCCGAGTGAGTTTCTCCCCGCTCGACTACTCAAGACCAACCAAGCCAGCGTGCAAGGTCCCGCACTGGTGAACTGGACGCTTGAACCGATCCTGCCCACGCTTGGCGATTCTGCGGTGAAGTTCATTGCGGAGTCTGCTCAGCGCGACTCACCGTTTTTACTTTACCTGCCTCTCACCTCGCCGCACACGCCTCTCTCCGTCAACGAAGAATGGAAAGGCAAAAGTGGGCTTAATCTGTTCGCTGATTTCGTCATGGAAACCGATGCCGTGGTGGGCCGTGTCCTTGCCGCGATAGAGGAAAGTGGCGAAGCGGACAACACACTTGTCATCTTCACGGCGGATAATGGATGCGCGCCTTACATTGGCGTTGGTGACTTGGAAATGATGGGCCATTTTCCCAGTGGACCACTTCGTGGTTACAAAGCGGACGCGTGGGAAGGAGGACATCGAGTGCCATTGATCGTTCGCTGGCCTGGTCGAGTGGCGAGCAATCGCGTCTGCCACCAACTCGTTCATCAAGCGGATTTCATGCGCACCATCGCGGATGTCCTTGGCGCTAAATTGCCTGACACCGTGGCGGAGGATAGTTTTAGTCTCCTCCCGCTTCTCATGGGCGAAGATAAACCGATTCGCGAGCATGCTGTGAGCACATCGATCGGTGGCACGCCGGCCTTGCGAGTTGGCAACTGGAAGTACATTCCGGCACCCGGATCTGGCGGCTGGGGCAAGGGCGGTGACCAAAGTCAACCGATCCAGCTTTATGATCTCACAAACGATCTGGGCGAAACGAAAAATCTTGCCAGCGCTTACCCCGAACGCGTCAACGAGATGAATGCAATCCTCGAAAAGCTAATCAACGACGGACGCAGCACATCCGGAGTGCCCAAACGAAACGATGTTGAAGTGCGACGCTATCCCGATCCCGCCAAGCCACCAGCATCAGAAACGAAAGCGAAAACAACAGCTAAAAAGAAAGCGAAAGCCGTGAAACAGTGACAAGCATTGCCAGAGAATCTCCCCGAACCGTTGTCACCATCCTGTTAAATCCGTTTCGGTTCGCGGGGAAATTCGAGAAACGCCGAGCCGTTCGATTTACTTCTCGATGCTCGGTAACATGATGCCCTTCCGCGAACGCACCAGCTCTAAGTTCCAGTTTTGCACTTTCCCATGGCTATCCGGCGAGCGTTGCCAGGAACGCGAGCAGGCGTCTGGAATTATCGTTGGGTGTCGATGACAGCGACACCTTTAAGAATTTCTCGTCCCGCGATTGACGGCGTAATGTCGTCAGCATGTCCGCGAAGCTCGGTTCCGATTTCCAGGGATACCAGGGCCGATTTGGAAACTAAACTTCTTTGTGCCCTTGGGTCGCGAACCACACGACCGAAGGGCTGTACAGGAACATCGCCATCAGAGCGGTCCGCTGCACCGCCAGCGGCGTCCGGTTTGCGGGGTCTGCCAAACCGAGATATTGCTTGCAGTCGAAGTGCATCACTTCGATCGACCAACGCTGTGAGAAGATCGACAAGATCTCTTTCGGTGTCTTCCACACATCCATGCAGTAAAAGATTCGCGTCGGACGCTGGCTCACCGTGTATTGCGAGAAGAAACGGTGGTAATCCGAGAAGTGATCATTGCCGACGGAGTCACTGAAAATAATCAGGTCGGTGACGTAGCGATGCCGAACCGAGAGAATCCATCCGGTCATCAACAGCCGAAACGTTTGGTAGCTGGGCTCAGTGAAAACTGGAGAGGACGTCCGTCGCAAAGTCTCGAACGCATTGGTAAGTTCCAACTCGGGTGGCTTCCGTGCCAAAGGATTTGAAAGTTTGAAGGTTCAAATCCCACTGCAACGGGCCGCCTTTTTCGTGCCAACATCAGTTGTTAAAAAGTTCAAAACTGGAACTTACGCTTTAACTCGCAACCGCACGACGCCGCCTCGGACGACGCCTAGCGATTCGATCTCATCGGCGACTTTCCGGGCGAATCCTTCGGGGCCTTCGTGACTCATGACAACCAAGGGCACGATGTCCTTTTCATCAGAGCCGTTGTTCTCGTGCTGGATCAAGGAGGCGATCGATAATTGATGCTTGCCGAACACGCCAGTGATCGCTGCCAAAGTGCCTGGGTGATCTTTGACGTGCAACCGGAAGTAAAATCGTCCTGGCAATTCATCGCTGTCACGCAAGCTCACTCGCGGCGGTGCGGTGGTGGAGAACGGTTCCAGCGTTTCAAAGGTGAGGCGAGTTCGTCCGACGGCGGTATCGATGATGTCAGCGACCACCGCTGATGCGGTTGGCATTTGGCCGGCGCCTAACCCGTGATAGAAGACCGGACCAACGGCATCACCGACGACACGAACGGCGTTGAACGCGTCTTGGACTTCGGCAAGTGGTGTGCGGCGACGAACGAGGGTTGGCGAGACGTGCAGGTCGAGCATCGAGCCATCGGACAGCTTTGCTTCGGCGAGCAGCTTGATCGCATAACCGAGTTGCGACGCGTACTGCAGGTCCTCGGTTTCGATGCCATCAATTCCCACTCGTGGGATGTCTTGCCATTTGACCTGAGCTCCGAAGGCGAGGTGGGCAAGGATCGCCAGCTTTTGCGCCGCATCAGTTCCGTCCACATCCATCGCTGGATCGGCCTCGGCATAACCGAGTTCCTGGGCGCTGCGAACCGCGTCGGCATAAGCGGTCCCGTATTGATCCATCTGCGTAAGAATGTAGTTGCTGGTGCCGTTCAAAATGCCTTCCAGCGACAAGATGCCGTTGGCGGACAAGCATTGCGAGATGTTCGTGATGATCGGAATGCCGCCAGCAACGGAAGCTTCAAATGCGATCGTACGGCCAAGTTTTCGGGCGACGGCGAACAACTCCGGGCCGTGCTCGGCCAGCAACGCTTTGTTCGCGGTGACGATATCCTTGCCGGCTTCGAGCAACCGCAGCATGATCGTCCGTGCGGGTTCGAGGCCGCCGACCAAATGTGCGACGACCGAGATACTGGGGTCATTGATGACGTCGTCGACCTTGTCGGTGATCACGCCTTTGGGCAGCTCGATGCCGCGAGCTTTCTTCAAGTCGCGGACGACAGCTTTCTCCAGCCAAAGCGTGCGACCGGCATGGCGAGCGGTGCGGTCTCCGTGGTCAAGCAGCAGCCGAGCAACGCCGGTGCCGACGGTTCCCATTCCAACGATCGCAACCTTGGTCTTCTGCATCTTCTTTTCGGACAAACGAGATAAAAATGTGTCGGGCGGATGGTAACCCGGTGCGACATGGCGCGCCTACTCCGCGTTGATCAGGAAGCCGAGGCTGGACCGACGTATTGAATGCATTTATCTCGACTTATCGAAGTCTGAGACGAACAAGATCACTGGCAATCGTTGACACTCCATGGTGTACCGATAGAATCCATTGGGACAATTCTTGACTCTTCTGAGACTTCGCGTGACCTTATGAAATGCCAGCATTGTGAAAAACCGGCAACATTTCATATTACCGAAGTGCTTGGCGCCGATGGACCACAAGTCATGCACTTGTGTGAAGAACACGCAAAGATATTTCTGACGCAGGGGTCCTCAAGTCCCACGGCGTCGGTGACCGGTGCTCTTGTCAAGCAACTCAAGCTCGGGTCGGCGTCCGCAACTGCGGAAACGGATCAGAAAGAATGTCCGGTTTGCGGCATCAGCTTTTTTGAGTTCCGCAACTCAGGTCGACTCGGGTGTCCGTACGATTACACCTATTTTCAAAGCGAACTGGAGCCGTTGCTGACGAACATTCACGATGGGATTGAGCATGTCGGCAAACGTCCGCATCGCGTCGCCGTGTCCGCGAATTCGCAGGCGGAATTGATCCAATTGCGGCGTCAGATGGAAGAAGCGGTCGAGCTTGAAGATTACGAAAAGGCGTCGGAGATCCGCGACGCGATCAAGAAGCTTGAGCGGTCCGCCGAGGGCTGAGTGTTGACGAACTTTCGCAGTCTCTAAACTACGTCTCCGAAGCCGCTGGTCTTCACATCTCGGTAAAATCTCCGACCAGGCATTTCGCGATATCGCTCCAGCGGACACAATTCAAAGAGGATTCGAACTAACGGCGGGAGTTATCTAGCGTGCTACGGAATCAGGCATTTGACGAATTAGCGACAACTTGCGGCGAATGGCTCCGCGGGAATGGTCCGGAATCGGACATCGTGATTAGCAGCCGCATTCGTCTGGCTCGTAATCTGGCTGATTTTCCCTTCATCCGCCGGTGCAGCGACGAAGATCGCTTGAGCATTGAGCGAACCGTCCGGGCACGCATGGAAAAGCTCGAAGATTGGGCGGACGTTCGCTATGTCGATGTCGATGAATTGTCGGAAGTCGATCGTCAATTTCTGGTCGAGCGGCAGTTGATCAGCCGCGAACTTGCCGAAACCGATGGTTCTCGTGCCGTCGCGATCGATCCAAATGAACAGTTCAGCGTCATGATCAACGAAGAAGATCATCTTCGAATCCAAGTCATGCAAAGTGGGCTGAATCTTCAAGCGGCTTGGCAACGAATCAATCAACTGGACGACTTGCTCGAAGGCAGCATTACGTACGCCTTCCACAAACAATTTGGTTATCTGACCGCGTGCCCGACGAATGTGGGAACCGGAGTCCGCGTCAGTGCAATGTTGCATTTGCCAGCGCTTTTGGCGACGCAGCAGATCGACAAGGTTTTCCGCAGCTTGCAGAAGATCAGCGTCACGGTTCGCGGCCTATTTGGCGAAGGCTCTCAAAACACCGGTGATTTCTATCAAGTCAGCAATCAAATCACGCTCGGCAAAAGCGAAGAGGATTTGATTCAGCAGGTTTCCGAAGTCGTGCCGTTGTTAATTGATTACGAGCGTCGGGCTCGGCAATTCATGGTCGAGCACAGCGAAAAATTCTTGCACGACGATGTCTCGCGGGCGCTGGGAATCTTGAGCACGGCGAAGAAGATCAGCAGCGAAGAGACGATGCAGTTGTTGTCCAAAGTCCGCATGGGCGTGAACCTCGGTTTGATCAACAACATATCGGTGAAGACGATCAATAAGCTTTTCATTCACACGCAGCCCGCACATTTGCAAAAGATTCGTGGCCGGTTGTTGGGTGCGTCGGATCGAAATATCGAACGCGCGACCTATCTGCAACGGCATCTGAACAGCGACGGCAAAAAAGACGCTGAATTGAATTAGTCGGCAGCGGCTTATTCTCAGCGGTCGAAACGGCCTCCGACCTGACGCGTCATCGGATCCTCCGAAGATTCAATCACAATTTGGATGCAAGAACAACTTGACGTCGGATAGCGTACGAGGGAACATAGCGTTTCTTGATGTCTTGGTTTTTGCTCTTTCGTGAGTGTTTTGTGTTTCCCCGTCGCCACCTCGTCGCCTTGGTGCTTGTAGCATCGCTGATTGCCAGCGACGTGATGACGTTCTGGCACGTTGGTCATTGTGACAACGCCTGCGAGATGGCCTGCGAATCGGCTCACGCAGACCACGCAAGCTGCTCGCATATCGGCAATCCGTTTTCAAAGCGTCGACAGCAGGACGCTGATGCGATCGCTCAAACGGAGACGACTGACGTCACCGATCTCGCGTTGCCCTGTGAGTCGAAACATGATTCGGACGAGTGCTCGCTTTGCCGATGGCTTGTCACTGCACGCGATCCGGTCGTCTTGCCTATCGCGACGACCTCGGTTGATCTGATCGTGTTCCCGGCGTTTGTTGGTCGCGATTGGACGGAACCTGCTTCTCGACCTCTGCTTCAAGACATATCACGCCGTGGGCCGCCTGTGCCTGGCTTCTTTGCGTGAATGAAATTGCCGGGCGACGTTACTTGTTCTTGAGTGACCTATTGCCCAGTGCTCGTATGAAGCTCGTTTGCAGGTTTTTAAAATCAAATCATGTCCGATGGCGTGTTGCATCATGCGCTCACGACAGACTTCTGTCCTTGGGCGAACCGTTATGTGTACTGGTTGAAAGAGCCGATCGGCTGGTTTGTGATGGCGTTTGTCACAAGCATCATGGTCGGCATGCATGTCTCGCCGGTCGGTTGGGTACTGGCATCCGCGATCCTTGGCATCATTACCGTCGGAATGGCGTGGCCATGGATCGCGATCCGCGTGGCAACGTGTCGGTTATCGCCGGTGATCGCAGAGATTCATGAAGGTGATTCGTGCGATTTAGTCTTCTCGGTGCGGAACCGATTGCCACTTCCGCTGTGGGGCTTAGCCATTGAAGGCTACCTGGACCGCGAAGGCGATGAGAGCCAACCGACGGTAGCGTTGGCATGTGTGCCGCCGGTCAGCGAAGCGGACTATCGGCTTACGGTTCAGCCAGAGATGCGTGGCGAATATCCGATTGCCGCGCCGACCCTCGCCTGTTCATTTCCATTCGGCATTTGCACGGCCAGACGAATCGTCAACGATTTTTCGCCGCTGATCGTTTATCCCAAAGTGAGTTTGATCCAAGACGAAGCGACGTTGGTGGGCAACCGGATGTCTGATTGTGGAGACGGTTCGCGAGCCGGTCAGATGGGCGAGTTGCTTGGAGTCCGTCCGTTTCGAAATGGGGATCGCTTGCGCAATGTTCACTGGGTTCACACCGCACGAACGGGCAACTTGGTCGTATGTGAGCGTGGCGGACCCCAGCAGCAACGAATCGAAGTGGTGCTCGATACGCGGTCGCTGAATGCTTCGGCTTTGGGGACGCAAGAATCGAATCGGATGACGAACCGCAATGCGGTGGCTTGGCGAGTTCGGGTGGCGGCGAGCTTGGTCACGCACCTGCATGCGCGTCACGTTCCGGTCACGTTGCGAATGGATCAAAAGGTGATTCATGGCGGCGCGGGCCCGCTCGGCCTGCGCCGCATGTTGCGAGAGCTCGCGATTCTGCCGGTGGATGGAATTCTGGCGACCGACGGATGCGTTGTGACGACACCGTTGCGGCAGGCCAATACTGCCAGCGGGATGGTGCTGCGCGTTGGCAGCGACGAGGCAGGCAGTCATGTGGTTGTCGAAGATTCGCGCGGCCAAGCGGCAAAGATTGATTTGCGAAAGAGTGTCGCGGCACAGTTGCTTCGTTTTTGGCGAGAGGTGAACCATGCCCGGTCTGCCGCTTGAAGCCAACGATCTTCGTTCACGGCGTCGGCGCGATGCGATGTTGATGGCGCTATTGTCATTCTTTGTCGTCCTTCATCGCCGCTGGAACGGCGAACCGTTGGTCGTCGTGGGAAGCGAAGCGATATCCGTTTTACTTCTGTTCGGATTCGCCGCCGTGTCGCTGTGGTGGCGGCCGCTTGTCATTCACGTTTCAACGCGGACGAGAACTTTCGCGAGCGCGAGTTTTGTTGGCTCGGCGACGCTCGTTCCGACGGCTAATCGCTTCATCACGCACTCCCTGGCCCAATACGGTTCGGCGTGGGAAATGGTGATGTTGACGACGCTCGGTATCGCGGCAATGGTACTTGTGTTTTGCAGTCGCGACTTTCGACACACCGCGATCGCGGTCGTCTGCAGCGGGTTTCTGATGTTGTTCACTACCTCGATCAGCGACCACCGGGAAGCCCTTTATTTCGCGATCCTATGGGTTCTCGTTTGTCTGTATTGGTTAGTCGCTAACCACTGGGAACGACTCGAAGTTCACCTGGCGCAATCCGTCCGACATGAGCGGAGCTTAAGATTTGGCACGACGGCGATGGGCGTTTTGATTTGCGGAATAGCGGGCATTGGAATTTGGGGACGCGAGCCGGCGACGCGATTGATTCAGTGGGGCATCATGCCAACCAGCGGTGGCCAACGCTGGAACGATCCTTCGGCGCGATCAGGAGTCGGTGATGGTGACGCGGTCGTTGCGGCGAAGGAACACGCGGCGTCGTTTGGACCGGTGGAGTCCGAGCTTTTCTTGCAGTCGGATCTGCCAAGTTTGTTTGACATGTTCGACGACACGCTCGGCGAGATCACGATGAAGAAGCGAAGTGAGAAGGCGATGGCGCTTCCCAATCAAACGCCCGTCGGTGAAGAACAGAAGTTTTCCCAAACGCAACAGGGCAACGCATCCTTCTCGATCGCGCGTGAAGCGGTGAAGGAAAAACGAAAGTTGGAGGACAAGAATTCAGCCGCCGTATTGCACTGGGTCGGCCCTTCGGGGATCAGTTTAGCGATGGAGCGTTTTGATCGTTTTGATGGCGTCGATTGGTCGCAAACCGCTACGTACTCGGCATCAAGTCATCGGTTGTCTTCAAACTTGAATCGCAAAGAATGGGATGGCGAGAAGAGGAAGCAAGTTTGGTATTTCCACGATCGCCCCAAAACCAGTGCGCTGCTCGGTAAAGCTCGCCCCGATGCGGTAAAGTTCATCAATCTAAAATCCGCTCGCATTCCAACGCCGGCAGAAACGCAAGGAGTGCACGTCGCGGATGTTGATCGAGACGACTTCTTTGCATTCACTCCCGACGGTTCCTGGATCATGCCGGATCGAGAAACGGTTCCGTCGCTGACCGTTGTCCGTTTGATCAGCCGCGAGATCGACGCAGACGCGTTGTCGATGGCACCGTTCCCTGACCTGAACGCGAACCAAGGCGATGCGATTAAGAATGATTACGAAACCAATGGTCTACGGCTTGCCAAAGAATTAGCGAACCAGTGGACCCAAAGTGTCCCGCGTGGTTGGCCGGCGATTGAGCAAATCGTGGAACGGCTTCGCAGCGAATTTGTTTTTGATCGCGGCGTTACTTTGGACACGGAAGACCCGTTGTTTGCATTTTTGAATACGAAGCACGGCGGCGATCATCTTTTCGCAACCGCGGCGGTTGCGATGCTCGATTCTCAAGGCTATTCGGCGCGGCTGGCAACGGGTTTTTATTGTGACCCCAAGAAAGAGGATTCTTTTGCCGGACACACGGAAATCGGAATCGACGACGCTCATGTGTGGGCCGAGGTGATGGCGGGTGAAGAGGTTTGGGTTCCGATCGAACCAACGCCAAGCTTTGTCCAACCTCGGTTTCATCGAACGCTTTGGAATCGGGCATTGTCGGTAGTCTGGATGATGTTGCCGTGGCTGGGTTTGGCGTCGATGGGATTGGTGAGTGCGTGGTGCACGCAAGCATGGTGGGGCGAATGGGTTTGCCGATTCGTTTGGTGGTCGTCGCGACCGCTTGGTAATCGTTCGCGATTGAGCGTGCTGGTCCGGTTGCTTGATTGGCGAAGTCGCTTGGCAGGTTCGAAGCGACCGATCGGCATCACACCGCGTCGCTGGTTCACCGAATTAACGGCAAGCTCGGACGAGATAACTTCGCGAGCGACTCGCAATTTTTTTGATGCCGCGGATGCGGTGTTTTATGCCCCTCACATTTCGCTTCATCGCAATTGGATCGCGGACGCAGACCGAGTCGCAAGGCAATTGACGGTGCGCCAATTGCAAATAAAACAAAAGATGATCGTGTTGTGATGAATTTTTACGGGTTGGACGAATGACTGAATTGATGACGATTGCCAATGCCGATGCGCGCGGGAAGGCTGCGGCGTTGCCGCACTTACCGCGCGAGAAGGTCAACGCACTGCGAAAGCAATTGAACACCGTGCTGCTTGGCAAGTCACAGCAGATTGAGTTGACGATCGCTTGCTTGCTTGCCCGTGGTCACCTGTTGCTTGACGACCTTCCGGGCACTGGGAAAACAACGCTCGCAAAAGCACTCGCGGATTCACTGGGAGGTCGCTTTGGTCGACTGCAATGCACACCGGATTTATTGCCGAGCGACATTACTGGTTTCAGCTTATTTAACCAGAAATCGCGTGAATTTGAATTTCATCCTGGCCCCGTCTTTTCCGACGTTCTGCTTGCCGATGAGATTAATCGCACCACACCACGAACGCAAAGCGCGCTGCTGGAAGCGATGGCTGAACGACAAGTCACGATTGACGCCGTTGCCCATCCGTTGGTTGATACCTTCTTTGTGATCGCGACGCAAAATCCGATCGACAGTCATGGCGCTTATCCATTGCCCGAGGCGCAACTAGATCGGTTTGCCATGCGGCTTGAGATCGGTTATCCCGATCGCGCCGCACAGATGGCGATGCTTGCGGCGATTCCGAGTGAGTATGCGAATCGCGAAGCGGAGCCGGCAAAGATGACCATTGAAGAATTGCGATTGTTGCAGCGAGCGGTGGCAGCCGTGCATGTGCACGAGAAGGTACGCGGGTATCTCGTCGATTTGGTTGACGCGACGCGCAAACACGAGTCGATCGCACTTGGCGTGAGCCCTCGCGGCATGCTGGTTTGGCAGCGAGTCGCACAGGCTTGGGCCTTCTTGCACGGTCGTGATTTTGTCACACCAAGCGATGTGCAGGAGGTGGCATTGCCGATTTTGTCAGTGCGATTGGTGGTCCGCTCTGGCAATACGAATGCGATGATCGCGACTCTCATGCGAGACGTTCCTGTCCCGGATTACCGATGAAGAAACAAAAAAAACAATCGCTCTCCATGATCCCTGCTTTGATGCTTTTTGCCATGCTGTTCGCGGGTTGTTCCAATGAACAGCGTGAATCATTGCATGAGACGGATCACTTCGTCGCTGAACACTGGCCCACAAGCCTTGCCGATGCGGCGGCGAAGATTGAGGCCCGCGTCGTGACGTTAAAAAAAGGAAAGAACGAGAAAGCATTTGATGAGCTTTCCGATATCGTTGGCTGGGTTCCGGAAATTGCGGCAGACTCGGAATTGACGGAGGAAGATTGGATTCCGATCCACCATGCTAGCGATGCGTTATCGAGCAAACTTGTCGGCGGTATCGACTCGGCCGGAAGCGAAAAGTTGGCCGAAGTTGAAAGCTTTCATCGCTTGCTCGTCGAGCGAGTCACGATTCTCGATGCGATTCAACGCTCAAATCCGGGATATGAAACGACCCAGGAGTCGATACGATGAGTCACGCGATCGTCAGTGCATTGATTCGGATGGCGCAGGGATTAGCGATGTCGGCGCCAACGTTGCTGGTGGGGCTTTTGGTTGCGGGCGTGTTTCGCTTCTACATGACACCGGCGCAGCTCCGTAAATTTTTTGGTGGTGAATCGATCGCTTCATTGCCGGTTTCGTGGTTGATTGGAATGCTTCTGCCGGTTTGCTCGATCGGTGTGTTGCCGATCTTACGGGAGATGCATCGCGCGAAAGTTCGGCCCGGGGCCATGACCGCATTTGCGTTGTCGGCTCCGTTATTCAATCCGCTGTCGCTGCTTTATGGATTGACGTTATCTCGCCCAATCGTCGTGATCGCATTCGCCTTGTGTTCACTTGCCGTTGTTTCGCTCTTGGGGTCGATTTGGGACCGCGTCGCGAGCAAACGGGATGCGTCGAACGATCATTCCGATTCAAGCGAAGAGGTCAGTGAAGACGGTTCGAAGGTGATCGGCTTGAAGCGTCTTTTGGCATTATTGGTGATGGTGACGCGAGAGTCGGTAGGAAGTCTGGCTGGGTTCGTATTGATCGCGTTGTTGGGGCTCGGATTGCTTGGCGCGTTTCTACCTTACGGCGCGCTGCAAAGTTCGTTTGAGATGAACGATATCATGGCACCGGCAAGGATGACGTTTTTATCCGTGCCGATTTACGCGACGCCGATGTTGGCAATGAGCCAGCTTGGCATGATGTTCCAGCACTGCAATTCACCAGGCGCGGCGCTGGCCCTGCTACTGCTCGGCACCGGAGTCAACTTTGCGACCATCGCATGGTTGATCAGCAAGTATGGCTGGAAGTCGACCGCCGTTTGGTTTGGATCGCTGATCGCCATTGTGCTTGCCCTCGCATACGCGGTCGATAGACCATTGATGCTGCCTGGCTCTCAACCCGCGGGGCACACGCATGCGTTTGATGGATATGCAACACCATTGCATCCCACGTCAATTTTATCGTGGCCCACTCTCAAGGACACGCTTCTTAAGCCGATCGGGATTGCTGAGTATGCCGGCCTGCTGGGCCTTGCCGTTGTCGCAAGCATTGGGCTTTTGTTTCGATGGTTAGGCGTGCGCGAAGACAGGTTCAACGATAGGGAGGTTCAAGCCATTACCGCTTATGATCGCATCGTCCCTGGGCCAGTTCTGGCGGTGACGGTGTTGATAGGTTTGGTTGCGTTTAGTGTTGTCGCCTGTTTCGCTTACTATCCTCATCCCAAAGAATCATTGGCGGAGATCTCTGCGATTCGCGGCGAGGTTTTCTCCGCGGCAAGAAGTGGTAACGCGGAGCAAGCGTTGCATTGGCTAGAATTGTGGGACGATTGGAGCCGGCGATTGGAAGTCGCAACATTTCTGCGGACCGGACGCGTGCGGCCTTATCAGCAGATGCAAGGGTTTATCGTTCGCAAGAAGTTAGAACTGCTTGAACATTCGCTCGAAGAGGAGCCGCTTGATCAACGGGAAGTCAATGATCACCTCATGCAGTTGCTCAGCTCCGATAATCGGTGGAGAAACGCATTTCGGATGGAGTGATGTTATGGCTGGATAGTGCCATCGATTCGGACCGCTTTCTTCCCTCGAAAAGCACCGGGACGAGCGTTGAATTTTGGAACGCCTTGCACGGATAATTCCAGTGGCATTGCGACATCCTTTTCCGTCGTAATCAAGTCGCCGACCGCAAGATCCAGCAGATCGCCCGTTCGAATCTTGGATCTCGCTAACGTGACGACCACCTCGACGGATGCGGAGTCAACATTTCCACCGATCTGGGCTCGCGTCTCATCGGTCGGCTTGGTGCGGCTGTAACCGACCCAGCCGTTGTTGGATAATTGGCTGTTGAATCGTTCAATCGTGTTGAATGGAATACAAAGGTTGATCATCCCGCGGTTTTTCCCCAGCGTGACTTCAAAGCAAATCAAGATCACCACTTCGTTCGGTGGAACGATCTGAACCAGTTGTGGATTGCTTTCGACGCTGTGGATGTGAAGGTCAAGTGGGACGATATTTTCCCATGCTTCGCGAAGCTGTTCCAGGAATGCTTTGACCAATCGGCCGATCAAACGTGTTTCAATTTCTGTCAGCGGCCGACGAATCGGCGCGCCGGGTTCTGAGTCACCGCCAAGCATTCGATCGATAACGGCATACGACAACGCGGGCGATATGTCGAGGATCCAGTTGCCTTCCAGCGGATCCGCTTTGATGACGTTGAAGCAACTTGGGTTGTCGAGGCTGAAGACGAACTCGCTATACGTCATCTGGTCGACGCTAAGCAGCTTCACTTCCAGCATGGTGCGGAGCATTCCCGAGACGACGGCGCCAAAATTACGCGCGATCGTTTCGTGCAACGAGTGCATCGCTCGCATCTGCTCTTTGCCGACGCGTTCAGGCCGCTTGAAATCGTAGGGCGTGATCCGCTCGGTGATCGGTTTGCGAGACGGTGGCGGTGGTACGGCGGCGCGACGAGGCTCTTTCGCGGCGTCGGGAGCAGGGGGCGGGGTCGCCGGCTTTTGCGGGCTGGCTTGGCCCATCTCCATCGCCTTCAGCAAACCTTCGACTTGGCTTTGTGAGAGTGCTTCTTCCTCTTCCATGATGTCGCCCTTTGCGTTCCTTGCAATGCTGCCAATGTTGAAACTATTGGCGAATGTGCCCGTCACCGCGAACAATGTATTTGTAAGTCGTCAGCTCGCGCAAACCGCACGGCCCACGAGCGTGAAACTTGTCCGTCGAGATGCCGATCTCTGCACCAAGACCAAAGACGCTCCCGTCGTTGAATCGTGTGCTTGCGTTGACCATGACGGCACTGCTGTCGACAGCCTGCGTGAACCGTTCAGCCGCTCGCAAGTCGCTGGTCACGATCGCGTCGCTGTGATGCGAACCGTATTCATTGATGTGATCGCAGGCATCGTCCAATGAATCAAGCACGACGATCGAAATGATCGGTCCAAGATATTCGGTGCGGTAATCTTGTTCCGTCGCAGGAACCGCATCTTCAATGAACTTCGACGCGCGAACATCGGCACGCATTTCAATGCCATGCTCGCGAAGTTGTTGGGCCACGACCGGCAGAAACGTCTCCGCGATCTTTTCGTGAACGATCATTGACTCCGCCGCGTTGCAAACGCCCATCCGTTGGCACTTCGCATTGATAACGATTTTCACCGCCATGTCGATTTCAGCCGATTCATCCACATAGACGTGGCAATTGCCATCGTAGTGTTTGATCACCGGCATCGTCGCTTCGCTGACCACTCGTCGGATCAACGTTTCGCCCCCCCGCGGGATAGTGACATCGATGCAATCGTTCATCTTGAGGAAGTGACCAACGGCATCGCGATCTGCGGTCTGCACCAATTGAACGGCTCCGGCGGGCAAACCGCATCGCTCGCCGACCGCTTGCAGAATTTCGACAATCTTTTGGCTGCTGTGAGCCGCTTCTTTGCCACCGCGAAGAATGACGGCGTTGCCACTTTTGACGCAAATGGCGGCGGCGTCCGCGGTCACGTTGGGACGACTTTCGTAAATGAAAAACACGACGCCCAGAGCCACGCGTCGTTTCAGGATTTGCAGGCCGCCGGGGCGCGTGAATCCGTCGATGACTTCACCGATCGGATCGGGTAGCGCCGCGACTTCACGAAGCCCGATCGCGATTTGCGCGACTCGAGCCTTGTTCAATTGCAATCGCTCGATTGCGGATTCGGAGAGGCCAAAATCAGGCGCCGCAGCGATGTCGATCGCATTGGCGGAAATGATTTCATCCGCCGCCTTGACCAATGCGTCAGCCGATTCGATCAGCCATTGATTCTTGATCGAGGTGTCGAGCATCGATAATTGCCGAGACGCCGATTTCGCTGCCAAACCCATTTGGCGGCATTCTTGGGCAAGACTCGACGGTGACAATGTGGATGACATGGATGCGATGACAAAAGACGGCGGTCGGGGTGTTCGGAGTGTCGTCGGAAAAAGATTCTGGGTCAACGCGTAAACCGCAGGAAAGGCTATCGCATTTGAGTTGGCATGTTGCTGGCTCGGATCGCCGACGTATCGTAATTATCGACCTGGTTCACGTTCAACTGGTCGCTGTAATTCGCGCTTCGGACGACGTAAATGTCGCCATGTTCATCTTGCTCCGCGACGGCACCATGGTGTCGGGCGAGTTCCAAAACAGCCAAAAACCAGCCGATTAACGATGATTTGTGAGCACCGGGAGGGATCAAGTCGATCAACATCACGCGTTCTTTGTCGACCAATTCACGGTGAATTTTCTGCATGTAGACGTGAATCGGCGTGTCGTCGTAGATGAGCTGCGTCGGTGGCGGTCCGCCCGCTTCGCGAATGATTCGCCCAAAGATGCTAACCAAATCCCAAAGTTGCAAGTCGGCAATGGGTTGGCTTCCCGGGTCGAGTTGCCTGGTCGGCAGATCGTTGGCTTGGCGTGAGAACCGCAATTGCCAGGCTTGGCCCATTTCATCGAGCACTTCGGCGGCGTCGCGAAGTTGTTTGTATTCGAGCAGGCGGCTGATCAATTCCGCTGGTGATCCGTCCTCGATCGGAGCTTCCTCTTCCTCATCGGCCTCCAATTTGGGCAGAACCGAGAGGCTTTTCAGTTCCACCAGGGTGCTGGCGAGCTCGAGAAAATCCGCCATATCGGAAAGATCCAACTCCGCGATCAGCTCAATCGACGCTAAATATTGGTCGACAACCTTGGAGAGTGATAATTCATTAATCCCCAACTCCTGCCGACGCACCAAATAGAGCAGCAGGTCGAGCGGGCCGCGGTAAGCAGGTAATTCAACGACAAACGTCATGGATCAAACTCGAGGCACCCAAAACAGAAAAAAATAGCTGTAAAACCGTGATTCCGACTTTAGTTCCCCGGCGGAATAATTGAGGCAATGCAAGGCAATGCAATGCAAGGCGGTGTCAAATATGGCATTGCAAAGCGAACCTTTATCAGCCTAACCGCGACTTAGCCGTCAGACCAGCGAGATTCGGGTGGCCCTTGATGGTTTGTCACTCCAAAATTATCATGCCACGCTCGATTTCCGACCAAACTCCAACCGCGTCCGCAACCTCCATGGCACCGCCCGCGAAACGTCACGTCCTTTCCGCCCTCGTCCAGAACGTTCCTGGTGTGCTTGCTCACATCTCGGGAATGCTTGCAAGCCGAGGGTACAATATCGATTCGCTGGCTGTCGGCGAAACGGAAAACCCGCATTTATCGCGCATGACGTTTGTCATTGTCGGTGATGATCGCGTTCAACAACAAGTCAACAAGCAACTGCAAAAGATCGTGACCGTCGTCGCGGTCCAAGACATCAGTTCGAAGGACTACGTCGAACGCGACCTGGCTTTGATCAAGGTTAAAGCGGAAGCCGGCAACGTGCGCAGCGAAATCCGCGAATTAGTCGATATTTTTCGCGGCCGGATCGTCGATGTGGGTCCCACGGAAATCATGGTCGAAATCAGCGGCCGAGAAAACAAGGTCATGGCCTTTATCGACCGTATTCGACCTTATGGAATCACGGAAATGGTCCGCACCGGACGCATTGCGATGGTTCGCAGCGCCGAGTCGATGAACGACGATGAACTCGGCGATGTCGCTGAATCGGCTTGATCCAGTCGCATTCTTCTCCCGTCATATACAGATCTCCCCCCAACTCTCAAACCGAAGCAATCGGAGCACACCGAATCCATGGCCGCCACAATTTATTACGACAACGATGCTGACCTATCCCACCTCAAGGGAAAAAAGGTTGCGATTCTCGGCTACGGTTCCCAGGGGCACGCCCAGGCCCAAAACCTTCGCGACAGCGGCGTCGACGTCATCATCGGCCAGCGTCCCGGTTCGCCAAATTATGACTTGGCCGTCGAGCATGGCTTTAAGCCGATGTCGATCGCCGAAGCAACCAAGGCGGCTGACGTCATCAACCTGCTGCTGCCTGACGAAGTTCAAGGCGATATTTTTCGCGGCGAAATTCAAGACAACTTGAGCAAGGGCAATGTGCTGATGTGCTCGCACGGGTTCAATATCCACTTCGGCCAAATCGATCCACCCAAGGGAATCGATTCGTTGTTGGTCGCTCCCAAAGGCCCAGGCCACTTGGTCCGCAGCGAATACGAAAAGGGCGGCGGCGTTCCTTGCTTGATCGCTTTGGGTGACGGCGCGGCCGAATCGACCAAGCAGATCGGACTGGCTTATGCCAAGGGCATCGGTGGCACCCGCGGTGGCGTGATTCAAACCACGTTTGCGGAAGAAACCGAAACCGACTTATTCGGCGAACAAGTTGTCCTCTGCGGCGGCGTCAGCGAACTTGTCAAAGCGGGTTTCAACACGCTCGTCGAAGCGGGTTACCAGCCTGAAATGGCCTACTTCGAGTGCATGCACGAATTGAAGTTGATCGTCGACTTGTTGTACCAAGGCGGACTCAGCTACATGCGTTACAGCATCAGCAATACGGCGGAATACGGCGACTACACTCGCGGTCCACGTATCATCACCGACGAAACTCGCAAAGAGATGAAGAAGATTCTGACGGAAATCCAAAATGGCGATTTTGCTCGCCAGTGGATTCTTGAAAACAAGGCCAACGCTCCTTCATTCAAGGCCACCCGTCGCCGCGAACGCAACCAACCGGTTGAGCAGGTCGGCAAGAAGCTTCGCCGAATGATGAGCTGGATCGCTGAAAAAGAAGTTTAATTTCGAAGGCGTTGATCGACCTTTACGATGATCGAGTTGTAAGTCGATCAACTTGTCCGCGACATTTCATTCGCATCGTTGGTTCGCAACGAGGCGATAAGGATCAGTGGAAGTATTGTGAAGCTCATTCCAACGATGAGCCTAGTTGTAACCTGATTCAAAATCACCGAGCCGCTTGCATTCGTCTTCATCCATGTCACTGTTAACGATTGAAACGACATGTGATGAGACGGCCGCGGCCGTGATCAGTGAGGGCGGCAAAGTTTTGGGCAGCGCGATCGCAACCCAAGAAAAATTGCACGAACGATTCACCGGTGTTGTTCCCGAGATCGCATCACGCGCCCACGTCGAACGCATTCTCCCGGTCATCGATGCGGCTCTTCGGCAATCTGGAATCCTGCCCGAAGCGTTGACCGCGATCGCGGTCGCATACACACCCGGACTCGCCGGGTCGCTGCTTGTTGGTGTCGTGGCGGCGAAGACCTTGGCCGCAGCTTGGCGAAAACCACTGGTTGGAATTAACCATCTGCACGCTCATCTTTACGCGTGCCAATTGTCGTCGACGCAGGACGTTTATCCGAGCATCGGATTGGTTGTCAGCGGTGGTCATACGAGTCTTTATCACTGCACCTCGGCGCTCGATTTAACGTATCTCGGGGGCACGATTGACGATGCCGCTGGCGAAGCGTTTGATAAGGTCGCCGCAATGTTGCGATTAGGATTTCCCGGAGGTCCCGCCGTTTCACGTTTGGCGGCCCAAGGCAGTCGGACCGCCTATTCATTTCCTCGTTCGATGATCCATGACGATCATTTCAACTTTAGCTTCAGCGGTTTAAAGACTGCGGTTCGTTATGCGATCGTTGGTCCTGGCAAGCAAGACTTCGATAACGTGCGGATGGATGACAAGCAGAAAGCCAACATCTGTGCCTCGTTTGAAACCGCGGTGGTCGACGTGCTTGTCAGCAAAGCCCGGCGAGCGGTTCGTAAGCATCGAGTTTCGCAGTTGTGCGTTGGTGGTGGAGTTGCAGCGAATCGCTATTTAAGAAGTGAACTGGAAGCCGCATCAAAACGCGACGGATTTCGTTTGACGATCGCGCCACCTGAACTTTGCACGGACAATGCGGTGATGGGCGCGATCGCGTGGGAGAAAATCCGGCGCGGCGAATTTGCGTCCTTGGATCTCGACATCCAACCCGGACTGCAGCGTGGGTACTGAAGCCAGTTCGTACAACGCGCTGCCGGCCATCTCCGGTTTACTTGCGATCGATAAATCGATCGGGATGACAAGCCGCGATTGCGTTAATCGGATCGAGCGACTGCTGCGTGAATCGTTTCCCAAACCGGCGAAGCTTCCCAAGGTCGGTCATGCCGGGACGCTTGATCCGCTTGCCACCGGCGTGCTGGTGGTCGGCATCGGTTCGGGCGTAAGATTGGTTCCCTACATCCAGCAGATGGCCAAGCAGTATGACGCGACGTTTCGGTTGGGATGCTGGAGCGAAACGGGAGATTTGGAAGGCGAGCTGATTGTTGACGCGGAGCCTTCGATTCCCAGTGAGGAGAAAATCTTCAATGCCGCCAAAAGCATGATTGGCAACATCACGCAAACGCCTCCGGCCACCTCCGCCATCCGTGTCGATGGGAAGCAAGCTTACAAATACGCGCATCGCGGAGAAGCGGTGGTGGTTCCTTCGCGAGTGGTCAGGATCGATTCGATTTCGATTACGCGGTACGAGTATCCTGAGGTCGACTTGCTGATCCAGTGCGGCAGCGGCACTTATATTCGAACTTTAGGGATGGACCTGGCCGAGAAGTGCAAGACTCGCGCGGTGATGAGCCGATTGCGACGAACCGCGATCGGTAATTTTGTGTTGGACAACTGCGTGAAGACAGAATCGTTGTCCTCGGAGTCGCTCTCCACACATTTATTGCCACTGCGATACGGCGTCGTGAATTTGCCAACGTTGCCGCTGTCGACGGAACAAATCGTTCGCGTTTCGCATGGCATCAAGCTTCCCGTTGCCGAGGTCGCGTCTGAGTCGTCCGACGAGGCCGCGGTGATTGACGACGAAGGAGAGCTTCGAGTGATCTTGCGGAGAGAGAGCCATTGGTGGTGCCCTTACCGCGTGTTCCATCGTTTAAGCCAATAGCGCATAATCCCGACCTGTTCTTCGCAATGATGTCTCGAAATACGGTTGAGTGGCGGCATAGGAATGACGAAAGAACCAGTTCATTTGGCGGTCGATTTGGGTGCGTCGGGCGGACGAGTCATCGCCGGTCACGTCGTCGATGGCAAGCTCCAGCTCGATACCGCTCACCGGTTTGCCAACGGTCCCGTTCGCATGGGCAAGTCCTTGGTTTGGGACAGCGTTGGCTTGTGGCAGCACATTCTGTCCGGCCTTGCGACCGCCTCGGGCCAGTTTAACAATGTGAAATCGGTCGGCGTTGATACCTGGGGCGTCGATTATGTGTTGCTGGACCAGAACGACGTGATGCTGGGGCCCGCATTCAATCATCGCGATGCACGAACCAGAGGCATGTACGATGCGGCGTTTAAACTGGTCCCCAAGGCCGATATTTTTTCGACCACCGGCATCCAGTTTATGGAGCTCAATACCATCTACCAACTGCTCGCGCAGTCGTTAAGTGGCTCACCAGCGCTCGCGCATGCTGATGCGTTTTTGATGATGGGCGATTTCTTTCATTGGCTGCTGACCGGCAAACGAAGTGTCGAAGTGACGAACGCTTCGACGACTCAGTTGCTTGACGCTCACACCGGAAACTGGTCATTGGAGTTGATCGAACGGCTTGGATTGCCCGCGAGAATTTTTGGCCCGCCGATTGAGCCCGGGACCAACCTTGGATTACTTGATCCCGCGGTTGCGGCGGCGACGGGGTTGAACGAGGTGCCCGTGATTGTGCCCGCAACTCACGATACCGCATCGGCGGTGATCGCGGTTCCCTCGAATGAGTTTGCACCGCAGAATCCGAAGTGGTGCTACATCAGCAGCGGAACTTGGTCATTGATGGGTTGTGAATTGTCATCACCGATCATTAACGAAACCGCTTCGCGATTTAACTTCACCAACGAACGTGGGGTGATGGGCAGCACGCGATTGCTTAAGAACATCGACGGTCTTTGGGTCTTTCAACAAATTCGTGCGGCGATGCAGCGAAGGGATATCGCGGTGTCGTGGGACACGATGGTGCGAGCCGCCGAAGCCGCGCCGGCTCATTCACTGTTGCTCAATCCAGACGACCCCTCGTTGGTCGCACCCGCGGACATGGTGACGGCGATCGAAGAGTATGCGGTGCGTACGAATCAGCCCAAACCCACGGAAAGTGGGGTTTTTTATCGCGCGGCACTCGAAGGGCTTGCCCTTCGCTATCGCGCGTGCTTGCGAATGTTGGAAACGATTGTGGGCAATCCCATTGATACGATTCACGTCGTCGGTGGCGGCTCGCTCAACGCGTTGCTTTGTCAGATGACCGCTGATGCCTGCAACCGCACCGTCGTTGCGGGACCAGTCGAAGCGACCGCGACGGGAAATGTTCTCGTGCAGATGCTCGGTATAGGGATGCTGAAAGATATCGGTGAAGCTCGGGCACTGGTGCGAGCGAGTTTCTCGCCTGTGGTTTACCAACCGGTCGATCCAAAGCCATGGGATTCCGTGGCCGACTGTTTCGATGCGCTTTAGGGATCCATTCCCTGCCGATAAGTTGGCAGAAGCCAGTCGCGATCCGCTTGCAGGTTCAAAGCTGGTCGATCATGACCAGCTTTAACCTGCCTGAAGCACCGATGCGAATCGATACATTCGATACATTCGATACGTTCGACTTTGCGACACCGAATTGATCAGCCCCAAGACTGATCAATTCTTTATTCGCTTTACCATCGACGGGCGGTGATTTGATTCTCGTCAACCACGTCCCTTCATCCTGAAAATCGAGCGAAGATTGTCGCGAATTCGGTTTCACTTTGACTTCGATCGTTTGCATGGATGGTCCGTTACTCTGGCAGTGGCCGCACCCAAACGTTTCGGAATCGCACTGGGTTACCATGGTTTTGCAATTGAATCGGCGCCGCGGGGCTGATCAGATCGTACCTTGGAAGTCCGCCACCGCCGGATTGACCAACGTATTCTCGCGCGTTGTGCAAGAAGATGCCGTTGTGAATGACGGTTACGAGCGCGGGGCGGGTCAGTTTTCCATCAAGCGAAAACTTGGGGGCCTGAAACAGAATGTCATAGACTTGCCATTCGCCTGGCTTGCGGCTCGCGTTGACCATGGGCGGATATTGGCCGTACAAGGCACCCGCTTGCCCGTCGGCATAGGTTCGATTGTTGTAAGAATCCAGCACTTGAACTTCGAATTCACCCATGAAGTAAACGCCGCTATTGCCGCGTCCTTGGCTGTCGCCTTTGGCCTCTGCGGGCGTTTGCCATTCGATGTGAAATTGGCAGGTACCAAAGTTGTCGATCGTGTGGAGCGAACCGGTTCTTGGGGCGACTTCGAAGTAGCCGTTTTCAACCT
>Ga0105052_10002075_pt1 | contig 25263 bp, 16 predicted proteins | sample FRY03_FD_78094 | JGI IMG/M metagenome (GOLD analysis project Ga0105052, IMG submission 78094) | Freshwater microbial communities from Lake Fryxell liftoff mats and glacier meltwater in Antarctica - FRY-03 | ecosystem: Environmental > Aquatic > Freshwater > Ice > Glacier meltwater ... | reverse complement strand
GATTCATTTGGAATCAGTTTGATAAATTGCTCGAATGTCATAATGCTAGTATTTTCAAGCAAAGTACAGTGGGCAGAACGTAACCTATTTACGCAGTGGCACAATTACGGACAAGCATTTAAAAAAAAATCTCAGTCGCAGAGCATGAGCAACAAGATCAGCCTAAAAATGGATAACGATAATCTTTTGCGGGAACAAAGGTTTCTTTGATGGTTCGAGGCGATACCCATCGAATCAAATTGAGATAAGAACCAGCTTTATCATTAGTTCCGCTTGCCCTTGCACCTCCAAACGGTTGTTGCCCCACCACTGCTCCTGATGGCTTGTCATTGATGTAGAAATTCCCTGCTGAATTCTCCAAAATCTTACTTCCTTCATCAATAGCATAACGATCTCTGGAAAATAAAGCTCCTGTTAAAGAATATTCTGACGTTTTGTCGAGCAATTCAAGGGTGGCCCTGTAGTCATTTTCAGGATAAACATAAAGAGTAATCACCGGACCAAAAATCTCCTCACACATCGTTCTATAATGAGGATTGGTGGTTAATACAACGGTTGGCTGAATAAACCAACCTTTAGATTTATCATAGTTTCCTCCGGCTACAATTTTTGCATCTGAGCTCGATTTTACATAATCGATGTATGCCGCAATTTTGTCAAAGGCTTTCTCGTCAATTACAGCATTAATGAAGTTTCCAAAATCTTCGGGACTTCCCATTTTGAAACTTTCAACATCTTTTTGAACCCTTGCAATAATCTCATCCGCTAAATTAGATGGGAGATAAGCCCTGGATGCTGCACTGCATTTCTGACCCTGAAATTCAAAGGCACCTCTTGAAATAGCCGTTGCAACTTCCAGTGGATCTGCGGAACGATGAGCAATAATGAAATCTTTTCCTCCTGTTTCGCCTACAATTCTAGGATATGTGCGGTATTTATCAATGTTTTGACCGATGGTTTTCCATAGTTGTTTAAATACTCCGGTTGATCCGGTAAAATGTAATCCGGCAAAATCATGATGCTGAAAAATTACATCGCCGGCAACCGGACCATCAACTGTGATCATATTAATTACTCCATCAGGCAATCCCGCTGCCTGAAATAATTCCATAATGGCATTAGCACTGTATATCTGACTTTCTGCCGGTTTCCAAATCACCACATTACCCATAAGTGCAGGTGCAGCAGGTAAATTGGCAGCTATTGAAGTGAAATTAAAAGGAGAAATAGCAAATACAAAACCCTCTAGTGGTCGGTATTCCAACCTATTCCACATTCCCGGATTAGAGCCCGGTTGATCAGCATAAATCTGCTGCATATAAGCAACATTGAACCTAAAAAAGTCAATCAATTCGCATGCTGCATCAATTTCAGCTTGAAATGCATTTTTACTCTGAGCCAACATAGTAGCAGCATTGAAACGCGCTCTAAATGGACCGGCCAGCAAATCTGCTGCTTTTAGAAAAATACTTGCCCTATGCTCCCATGACATCGATGCCCAGTCTTTTTTGGCCTTTAATGCCGCCTTAATGGCCATTTCAACATGTGTTTTATCGCCATGATTGTAATAACCCAAAATGTGTGCGTGATCATGAGGCACTGTCATTTTTCTCTTTTCCGAAGTCCTCAGCAAATCTGAACCAATATACATGGGAACGTCAATTGGCTCTTGACTAAGCATAGTTTTATAAGCATGCTGTAATTCAGTTCGCTCCTTGCTTCCAACAGCATGGGGCATAACTGGCTCATTAACAGGCTGTGGTATAGTGTAAATTCCTTTTGGCATCTTCTTCTATTTGATGCGCAATTTAGAGATTAGTGTTAAAATAAAAGGTAACTTCATTACACATTTCGCACTGAAACTTTTGTGTCAAATTTTCGTATAACGAAAGCAAGACTGGGCTTATCATGAAAGCCCTGTTGAAAAGTAACATGGGAGCGGATTTTATGGCTGCCGTATACTTTTAAATTAGCTTGAACCACCAGTACCACTGGCATGAAGAAAACAATTATTCTGGCTGTGATATCGCTCTATGCGAACTTCCTTGCTGCACAAGGGAATGAAGAAGAATTACGCCTCAAAGCTAACACTGCTTTTGAAGCAGGTTTGTACCTCGATGCTCATCCATTGTATTCACAATTAGTGAGTCTACATCCCAAAAATGAAGACTATAATTGGCGATTTGGTGCTTGTACCATTTTTGCTGGTTCTGATTATGAAACAGCAATTAAGCATTTGAGATTTGCGTCTCAACGCACTACAGTTGATCCAAGGGCCTATTACTATCTGGGCTTGGCTTTTCAATTGAACTATGAATTTGACCCTGCTGTTAAGGCATACAACAACTTCATTAACCTCGGCGATGCTAAACTCAAAGCCGAATTTGATGTAAATAGAAGAATTGAGCAATGCAAAAACGGAAAAGGATTGCTTTCTCAAGTAAAAGACTTAGTGGTTTTAGATAAAACAGCCGCCGGTGATGATGATTTTTTCAGGTTTTTCAACTTGGATGGAATGGGAGGCAGAATTCTTGCCATGCCTGAAGATCTCAAAACGAAGGAAGATAAAAAACACAAGGGGATCAATGTTATTTATTATCCTTCCAATTCCACTGTAATCTATTATTCCAGTTATGGAAAAGATGCAGCTAACGGAAAAGATATTTACCGATCATTCATTCTACCAGGTGGTAAATTTTCGGAGCCTGAAATACTCAAAGGTGGCGTAAATACCAAATATCACGAAGATTTTGCCTTTATGCATCCCGATGGTAAAACGTTTTACTTCGCCTCTAAAGGTCATAATTCTATGGGTGGGTATGACATTTTTAAATGCATGTATGATGAGGCTAAAGATACATTCAGCCCTGCCGTTAACCTCGATTTTGCTGTAAATACCCCTGATGATGATATCTTGTTTGTAACCGATTCATTGCAACGCGTAGCTTGTTTCGCATCGGGCAGAAGCAGTGCTATGGGTGAATTGCACGTGTACAAAGTGAGGGTGGAAGGAATTCCGGTTCAAATTGTTTTTATTCAGGGTGAATTCATTTCTGAAATAGCTCCCGATTCTAAAAAAGCCAAAATCCAGGTTTTTGATGAACTCACTGGTCGACCTGTTGAATCCACTTTTTCATCCGTTTCTTCTGGCGATTATGTGCTCTCATTGCCTAAATCAGGAAGGTACAGAATTGAAGTGGAAGGTGATCAAAGTCCAATAGTTCATGAAGGAATAATCGATATTCCGGTATTTCAAGAGCCGGTAGCGCTCAGACAACAACTCAAATTGATCAAAGAAAACGGGGTGGAAAAACTCATCATCAATAACTTCTTTGATGAACCACTAATGGATAGAATCGCTGAGCTTTCGGCGTCCCTGATGAGGAAAAAAGCCGGTCTTGATGTGAATGTCTCTGACGAATTATTAGCTCAATTGGATGAAGAAGATAAATTGACGATTGAATTAAATGCCGAAAACGCCCCGCAAATAGCAGGTTTCGTTAATGGTACCACTTTGCAGAATATTCAAAGCGATTTGAGTTCGGAAGAAACAAACCTCAAAACCCAAGCCGAGCAAAGCAAAGCGAAAATTGATTATGCCTTGGGGTATGCTGATGATGAAGAGAGCACGGGCAATCAACTGTTGCAAAAAGCAGAAGTCATAAAGGCAAAGGCGAATCCTGATAGAAAAGACATCTGGATCGATGAAATGGTAAAATATCAGAACATGGTGATGCAAGCCGAAAAGCACTTTGTAAATGCTCAAAATGCTTATGAAGTAGCCAATAAACTAGAAGAAAAATCCAGTCAGCTTGAAGCTAGAGCAAAAGAAACCAATGCCCTGAATAAAGAGCTTACCGCTTCTAATTCTGCTGCTGATTATAATAAAATGGTAGATCAATTGACTGCTATTAAAAACAGAAAGAATATTAATTCTGATGATTTGAAGGCACTTGCAGAAGAGGCTAGAGAACAGTCACGAAAATCTGAATCAGAGAATTTAGCTTCCTTAGAACGATTGACAAAGCTTAGGGATGATGAGCGCAGTTTGCAAAATCAACTGAAGGCTAGAGAGCGCCAAATGGCAACCGCATCCAAAAAAGAAAAGGAAAATCTGAGTGTCGAAATTTCCTCTTTTAGCACTGATCTGGAAATCCTTCAGGAAAAAATTGCTAAAGAAAGTACAAGAGCCGAAGATTCTGAAAACAAAAGAAATGATTACGCTTCACAAGCCAATATCTATGAAAATATTGTGCTGAAAACCACCCCGAATCTTGCATCCGGACCTATTAAAATGTCAAGTGCTGAGCGAGATCAGCGCAGTGGAGCAGTAATTGCGAGTATTTCTAAAGCAAGAGAAATGCAAATCAGGGATGAAGCAACACTAAGTCTCATTGGTCCCGGTTTGCGTGTTACTAGCGATGAACTCATAACTGAAGAACAAAAAACTCAGAATGCTTCAACGCAAGTAGCACTTAAATCTCTCGATGATATTACGTCATATTACAAAGTGGCTCTTACCAATATTCCTCCGGGGCTGCAATCAAGAGAAAATGCCTACAGAATGTCAGTTCTAAGTGCGTCAACGCTTACACAACTCAATGATAAAGAAAAGCAATTGATGCAAATGAGAAAGGCTCCGGGTGCTGATATGGCATCCATTGATAAAGAACTTTCATCACTTTCTGCTTCGAGAGAAGAAATTCGATCTAATTCAGCCGAGAATGTCCAAGCTGCAGATCAGGCTAGTGTTGCAGCGCAAATGACCAAATTGGGGGCCATTTCTCCGCTAACATTAAAAGGCATGGAATGGGAAAAATCCATGAATTCCATTGCCCTCAACCAAAGTGTAATTAGTACAGCAAGGGAGCGAAAGGTTCAAATTGATACCGAATTACTAAATGAAAAGGATCCTTCCCGAATTAAAGTGCTTTCTGAAGATGGGATTGCATTAACTCAAATCATCAAAAATTCAACATCAGATCAGCAGACTTTTAATGATGTGAAGAGCAGTTTTAATAGCGCCGTAACTTCAGAAAAAGAAAACGCTAAGAAAATGAATATGATTGATGCGTATATCAATCAACTCAATGCCAGCTCTGCCCATTTGGAGAAGCAAAGTGCTAAAATGAATCCCGACGACAGCATGAGAGCTTTCAATCTAAATGCTGAGATCAATAAGGAAATAAACAGGGTATCGACCTTGAAGGAATCTATGTCATTGCCTGGAGATCAGACGCTGGCATCAGCTGGCAGCGATCCAAAACCTGATCCAAAAAATCAGATAACTGAAAATCAGAATCCAGCTTTGGTCAATAATTCTCAATCTAATGACGCAAGCGTACAAAAATCGAACCCAGCCCTAAAGTCAGATCCTCAAGCTCTAAAAGGAAAGTTGCTGCCAAAAGAAAAAGTACAAATCATAAGAGCACTTGTATCGGATTATCCGCTTGAAATGGTCAATAAATCAGGAGCAGGAGTGATACCTGATATTGATCGGGCAAAATACGAATCTGCCCTTTTAACAGGACTAAATGCCGAAATTAAAAACAGGGAAACTACACTTGTTTCAACCACCGATAGCACAAATGCCGGTCAATTAGAAAATGATCTCAATGTTTTGCGAACGCTAAAACGTCAGACTGAGTTACGCAGCATGGAACTCAAAAACGTGAAAGACAATACCAGCAAGCCAATTGTATTAAATACACTTACCACGGAGCAAAAGTCTATTCTTGAATATGTTTTAGAGCCTCTTCCTGAATCTGACGCTAAACAGGCCTATGAATCTCCTGTTTTTGATGATCTTATTGCCAATAATCAAGATGTAAACCTGGAGATCAGAAATCTGGGTGCTATCATTGAGACTCATGCTGAGATTGCTTCAAAAGAACAGGAAATCCAAACTTTAACGGATGCCGGTAAGCAGAAAAAACTAGATCGACAAGTTGAAAGCCTTTATGTTAGAGTAGGAGAGATGGAGATTGGAAATTCAGCCAAACTTCGTCAAATGGCTGAAATTCGTTTTGATGAGAACAAGCAAAAAATTGACAATCTTGAAAGTGCCAAATCTGATTTGCTTATTGCCAACAATGAATTGGATTTGCAATTTGAACAGAATGGGTCAAAAGCAGAAATTGCAATGAAAGATGCAGAGCAAATCCGTCAGAATGCAGAGCGTATTACCGATCCTATTGAAAAGAACTACAGACTTAGAGAAGCATTTAGCCTTGAGTCAGAAGCGATACAATATCAAGAGCAATCGATTGCCCTGTTGGAGAATATCGAAATGATCACTGCTAGTCATACACAATATTTAGCTACACTGGAAGCCGAAGCTTCTGCAGAAGAAGTTTCAAAAACACTGAACTCGGAAACCGTTGAAACTGAAACTTCAGAAACTGAGAATAATCAAGCATCAATTAATTCTACTGATACTCAAGTTAAGGATCCTGTAGCTACCCAAACTGAAAACCAGAATAAAAACGATACCGAAACTACCGATCCTTTGGCGGAGAGAACTACTGGTCCGGGCACTGAAAAGCCGGTTCCTGCGCCTACTGGCATGCGCCCCCAAGTTGGAGATCGTTCTGCAGGTATCAATATTAATGTTTTGAGTGCAGATAGATTGCTTGATCAAGCCAGTGATGCCGGAAATCAAGATCCTAATGTTAGGGCTCAAATTGAGAAAAGCGCCGATTTCAAGCAGTACACAAGCATGTTGAATGAGACGCTGAACGCACAAAATAAGCTGAAATTAAGTTTGGATGAACGTGCAGCGCTTTTAGAAGAATTACAGAGTGTAGAAGCTAAAATTGAAGTTCTTGAAAAAACTCTGGACAGCACTAGTAATGAGGCTGAAGCAGAAGGCATTCGTGAGGAAATCAGAAAGCTTAGGGCACAGGCTGATGTGTTATATTCTCGTATCAATATGATTGATCGCGATATTGATTCACAGGAAAAGCTATTGGCAAAACTAGCTGCTGATCTACAAACCAAGTCGTCCAATATTACAAGTATGGCAGTTAAAATAGCCAGCTCAAATGAAAAGCCCGCTTCTGTAGGTGCAGCTATTGCCGCAGAAGATCGTTTTTGGATATTCCCAGAAGTTTTAACTGAAGACTTCTTTGCTATGATGAACGGAACGCCATATAGCGCCAATCGTCCTATTCCAATTGACCCGGCATTACCCGAAGGTTTAATCTATAAAGTACAAATAGGGGCATTCAAAAATGCAATTCCTCAGGATCTTTTCGGTGGATTTGCACCCCTTAGTGGTGAATCAGCCGGCAATGGATTAACTCGTTACACGGCCGGTATGTTCCTCGAGTTTGACAATGCCGATGATGCTAAAAAGCAAATTCGCGAAATGGGTTATAGTGATGCATTTGTGGTTGCCTTTTATAATGGCAAGAGAATCCCAATCTATGAAGCAATGGCTATTGCGGGTAAAGGATCAGACTCTATTGCTCAAAATTTAGGCAAACCAACAAGCAATAATCAAAACACAAATCAGCCAACGGCTAATGAAATTCGCAATGCACAAAACAATGCGAACGGGAATACTAACAATGCTAATCCAGTGGAGAATTCTATTTTTAATCCTAATAAAGAATCAGTTTCATATTACGCTAATGAAGTTGGAGCCGCTGAAGCAAATCAAGTAGAGGTGATGAAAGGGCTCTTTTATTCTGTACAAGTTGGTGTTTATTCTAAGCCAGTGCCAGCCGCTGATTTATTCAATATCAGTCCTTTGAACAGTGAAAAGCTGAATGATGGAAAGGTGAGATATACTACCGGGGTTTATAATAATCTTCAGGAAGCTGCGAGCCGAAAAGAAACGGTTAGAAGTAATGGTATTACAGATGCATTTGTAACGGCATACTATAACGGCAAACGAATCACAATTCAGAAAGCAGCAGAAATTTTCGCACAGTATGGTCCCGAAGCTTTGGCAGTTTCCAACGCTTTGTCAGATGCTAATGCTGATGCTGAATTTAATTACGTAGTCCAGATAGGTACTTTTAAAGATCAGGTTCCTGCGGATGCCGCAAAAGCAATGCTTTATCTCGAAGATTCAAGAGGAGTGACTCGAAAGGAGAGCAAAGGCGAAACTTCCTATTTCACCCGTCCGGTTAATAGCATGGAAACGGCCAAGATTATAAAGCAAGAATTTGAATCTTACGGGCTTGAGAATGTCACGATCATTAAACTGCGAAAAGGCGAGGAACCAGGAAATAGTCCTCGGTAAATATTTATGCTCGGTTTAGGGTTCTAGGAACGCTGAATGTAAACTTATTGTTAACTTTGTATAAACCGCAATTCATTGAAATCAACGTACATCGTGCTTCTTTCAGCACTCACAATCATTTGTAATACAGCAAGTTCACAGTTTGTAATTAATGAATTACTTGCGTCAAATCAAAATGATATTCTTGATCAAAATTTCCAATCGGAGGATTGGATCGAGATTTATAACTCTGGGCCAACACCTGCAAATTTGGCAGGATACTATCTAAGCGATGACCCTGCATTGTTGACTAAATATCAATTCCCCTTTAATCAACCTTCAGAGACCTTTTTAACCATTGGTGGATTCATTATTATTTGGGCAGATGCCGATTTATTGGATGGTTGGAATCATGCTGATTTTAAGTTGACATCAGATGGTGAAACGCTGTATCTTACTGATCCGAATGGACTTACAATAATTGATGAGATTACTTTTCCAATTCAACAGGCTGACATCTCTTACGGGCGAGTTACGGACGGAGCTGAAGAATGGGTTTACTTTAATAATACCACCCCGGAAGATAATAATGCTCAAGTACTCCCTGCCGCAGCCGTAGTTTACATAAATGAAGTTCTTGCATTTAATACAAATGGACTGTCTGATGAGTTTGCTGAGAAAGAAGGCTGGGTAGAAATTTACAATCCCAACAATTTTCAGGTAAACCTTGCCGGCTATCATTTTGGAACTCCTGGCGATCCTGATCTTTTTCAGATACCATTCACTAATCCTACGCTTACAACAGTTGATGCCAATGGTTTTCTTTTGTTTTGGATGGATTCCGAAACCAATCAAGGCGAAAGCCATGTGGGTTTTGAATTGAACATAGGCGGAGGAGACGTCTTACTCTCAGCCTATGATGGCAGTTCTATTGTTAGTCTTTACAATTATCCCGCAGCAATAATGAATCAAAGTTGGGGAAGGGTAAGCGATGGTGGCGTTAATTCTCAATACTTTGCAATTCCAACACCCCGTTATCCAAACGGATTAATCATTATTGAACCTGAAACATTGTATATCAATGAAGTATTGAGTGATAATGTAAATGATACGCTCGATAACTATTTGCAAAGTGAAGATTGGTTTGAAATCTATAACCCCAACAATTTTGCTGTGAATATTGGCGGTTATTATCTCACTGATAATCCGGCCGTTCCAATGAAATATAAAATTCCAACTAACATTCCTGACTCAACAACAATTCCGGCAGGTAGTTGGATGTTATTTTGGGCTGATGAAGATACTGACCAAGGGTTTAATCATGTAAGCTTTCGTTTAAATAACCTTGGTGAACAGGTCTTGATTTTCGGGCTTGATGGTTTTTCATTAGTTGATGAAATTGCTTTTACTGCCATTCCGGAAGATAACAGCTTTGGAAGGTTTACCGATGGTTCGGCTAATTGGGTTACTTTTTTGGAAACTACACCCGATACTACCAATAATGGAGCGATTACTGGGATTGGAGAATTTAGCTTTAATCACACTTTCCTTGTTTATCCAAACCCTGCAATAGATTGGATTACTCTTCCGCAAGATTCTGATTATCAATTATTTGATTCGAAAGGCATACTAGTTTCAAGCCTAAGAAGTCAGAATAATCGAATCAATTTATCTGGCTTTGCTTCCGGTTTGTACCTACTGAGAAGTCAATCTGGCGACTATTCCAGATTTATTTTAGAGTAAGTATTTCGATTTTACATGCTTTTTACTACCTTTGCGCCCTCATTTTGAGGCCCCTATGGCGGTATGGGTATGTAGAACCCTTCTGTTTTCCGCCAGACAGAATACAAATTAGAATTGCCAAATGGCAGAAGAAACAAGCGAGCAGGTTGAAACTGCTGCAGAATCAAACACAGCAAAGAAATTCACTTTCGCTGTACCTACCGAAAGTTTTGAGTGGGAAAAAGTAACTAACAAAGGCGATGGTTATGATCTTCAGGAGCGCGAGCGCCTTGAGGATGTCTATGGAAACACACTTCGTGCAATTACCGAAATGGAAGTTATCCGTGGCACTATCGTTAGCGTGGGTAAAAAAGAAGTAGTAATCAACATCGGATATAAGTCTGAAGGTGTATTGCCTATTTCGGAATTCCGCTACAATCCTGATTTACAAGCAGGTGATGTTGTTCCTGTTTACGTTACCAAACAAGAAGACCGCAATGGTCAATTAGTGATTTCTCACAAAACCGCCCGTATCCATGATGCATGGCGCCGTGTGAACGATTCACTTGAACAAGATGAAATAATTACCGGTATTGTTAAGTGCCGAACTAAAGGTGGACTTATAGTTGACGTTTTCGGTCTTGAAGCATTCTTACCGGGATCACAAATAGATGTGAAGCCTATTCGCGATTACGATGTTTACGTCGGAAAGCAAATGGAATTCAAAGTGGTGAAAATCAACAAAGAATTTAAAAACGTTGTTGTTTCTCACAAAGCTCTTATCGAAGCTGAACTCGAAGAACAAAAACGTCTAATCATCGGCGGCCTCGAAAAAGGACAAGTTCTTGAAGGTACTGTTAAGAATATTACTTCTTACGGTGTATTCGTAGATCTTGGCGGAGTTGACGGTCTTATTCACATTACTGACCTTAGCTGGGGTCGCATCAACCATCCGGAAGAAGTGGTTCAGCTTGATCAAAAAATTAATGTGGCTATCCTCGATTTCGATGATGAGAAAAAACGTATCGCTCTTGGTCTTAAACAACTTTCGTCACATCCTTGGGATGCGCTTGATGAAAATGTTAAAGTGGGAGATAAAATTTCAGGTAAAGTGGTTGTTCTTGCCGACTATGGTGCATTTGTTGAAGTTGCCCCAGGTGTGGAAGGACTTATTCACGTTTCAGAAATGTCATGGTCACAACATTTACGCAGCGCTCAGGACTTCCTGAAAGTTGGTGATGATGTTAATGCTATAGTTCTTACTCTTGATCGTGATGAGCGCAAAATGTCGCTAGGTATTAAGCAACTTATGCCAGATCCTTGGGAAGGCATCGAAACAAAATACCCTGTTGCTTCACGTCATAAATCAAAAGTTCGCAACTTCACTCACTTCGGCGTATTCGTAGAGCTTGAAGAAGGTGTTGATGGACTTATTCATATTTCAGACCTTTCTTGGTCACGTAAAATCAAGCATCCTTCTGAGTTCTGCGCTGTAGGTGACGAACTTGATGTGGTTGTTCTTGAAGTAGATCGCGAAAACCGTCGCTTGAGCCTCGGTCATAAGCAACTTGAAGAGAACCCTTGGGATGTTTTCGAAACCATATTTGCTGAAGGTTCTACTCATCAGGGTACTATCATCCGCAAAGAAGGAAGTCAGTTTGTTATTTCTCTTCCTTATGGTGTTGAAGGCTATACTATGTCTAAGCAACTCCGCAAAGAAGATGGCAGCACTGCAGGTCTTGAGGATACGCTTGATTTCATTGTAACCGAGTTCAATAAAGGTGCACGTCGCATCAATATTTCGCACACTCGCACCTTTGAAGATGTTCCTGTTGAAGAAGGCAAGAAAGAAACAAAGAAGAAGGCTACTAAAACTTCAGGTAGTGGCGATTCTGGCGTGAAAGCGATTCAAGAGAAACTTGAGAAAACTACCCTGGGCGACCTTGGCGGAGTTCTTGGCGGTCTCAAAGAAGAAATGGAAAAGAAAGAATCTAAGCCTAAAGCGGTTAAAGCTAAAAAAGCAAAGGAAACTTCTGATGAAGAAACAACAGAAGAATCTTCTGAAGTAACCTCTGAAGTAACCTCTGAAGGAGCCTCTGAAGGAACCTCTGAAGTAACCTCTGAAGTAACCTCTGAAGGAGCCTCTGAAGTAACCTCTGAAGTAACCTCTGAAGGAACCTCTGAAGTAACCTCTGAAGGAGCCTCTGAAGTAACCTCTGAAGGAATCTCTGAAGGAATCTCTGAAGGAACCTCTGAAGAAACCTCTGAAGAAACCTCTGAAGAAACCTCTGAAGTATAATAAGGATTCTAGTCAATCTGCTTATAGAAAGGCTGTCGGTTTTCGACAGCCTTTTTTTTTCTAATAATCTGATAATTATAGTACTTAAGCATAATTCCCAATCCTATTTTGAGCTTACTCACAATGATTATTTATAAATTCCCTCTTAGTCTTGATATGATTCAGGATTGTGACCTTTATATTTGTGCATAATCGAATGAGACCAAAAACGCTAATTGACAGTAAACAACTGAATCTAATCATCGACAGGCTTTGTTATCAGCTTATCGAAGAGCATGATGATTTCAGTAATACTTCACTTATTGGCATTCAACCCAGAGGGATAGATCTCAGTATGCGTATTGCTGATCGCTTAAAATCCATTACCGGAAATAATACCTTGGAACACGGCAATTTGGACATCACATTTTATCGCGACGATTTCAGAAGGAGAGAAGAGCCATTGAGAGCTAGTGAAACACAAATTGAATTTAGTCTCGAAGATCGAAGAGTTGTGCTCATTGATGATGTGCTTTACACCGGCAGAACAATTAGAGCAGCAATGGATGCTTTGTTAGCCTTTGGCAGACCCCGTTCGGTTGAATTGCTCATTTTGATTGACAGAAGATTTAGCCGACAATTGCCTGTAGAAGCTAATTATACAGGTGCTCAAGTAGATTCACTGGCATCGCAAAGGGTAAAAGTGCAATGGGGAAACAAAGCCGGAGAAGAGAAAGTGCTCCTATATTCAACGGAAGAAGCAAATGAGTAAACTCAGCGTAAAACATCTTCTAGGCATTAAGGATCTCAGCACTGAAGACATTAGGCTGATTTTTGAAACGGCCGATAACTTTAAAGATGTTATCAATCGCCCTATAAAAAAAGTGCCTTCTTTAAGGGACATCACCGTTGCTAATATGTTTTTCGAGAATTCAACGAGGACTAAGCTTTCGTTTGAACTGGCGGAGAAACGACTTTCGGCTGATGTAATCAATTTTTCTTCTTCAGGTTCATCTGTCAAAAAAGGAGAAACACTCATTGACACGGTTAATAATATCCTCGCTATGAAAGTGGATATGGTGGTTATGAGGCATCCTGATCCGGGAGCAGCCATTTTTCTTTCTAAACATGTGAAGGCAACAATAATAAATGCCGGCGACGGTACACACGAACATCCAACCCAAGCCTTACTCGACGCCTTCTCTATTCGCGAAAAATTAGGCGATATTAAAGGAAAGAAAATAGTAATTGTGGGTGATATCAAGCACTCTAGGGTGGCTTTGTCGAATATATTTTGTCTCAAAAAGCTCGGCGCGGAAGTAATGGTATGCGGACCGAGTACTTTGATACCTAAGTATATCGAAAAATTGGGGGTTATTGTGAGTCATTCCCTTATTGATGCGCTTGAATGGGCAGACGTGGCCAACATGTTGAGAATCCAATTGGAGCGACAAGGAAACGATGGTGATGTGAGGTATTTTCCTTCATTGCGAGAATACACCATGCAATACGGATTGAATTTGGAGATGTTAAACAGTGTGAAAAATCCTCCCATTATTATGCATCCCGGCCCTATTAACCGAGGAGTAGAAATTACCTCCGAAGTGGCTGATGATCCGAGAGCTATAATCCTTGATCAAGTAGAAAATGGGGTAGCTGTGAGAATGGCTGTGTTGTATCTTTTAGCAGGAAATATAAAACGAAACTAATTTTTTTATATATTTGAAAGTGGCTTAATATACCTGCAAATGAAATTTGAAATAGAGCACAAAGATAAAACGGTGATTCTCAGGACAAACGTTGAAAAGCTTGATGCGCTTCACGCTCCTGAATTGAAATCGGAATTCGTTATCCTTAACAAGGAAGGGCACAAGAATATTATTCTTGACCTTTCTTCTACCCGCTACTGTGATTCTTCAGGATTATCTGCTGTTTTAGTAGCTAACCGACTTTGTCGTGATAGCGAGGGCTCCTTTGTAATCTGTGGATTGCAAGAAGCAGTGGCTAAACTGATTAGAATATCTCAGTTAGATAAAGTGCTTAAAATCACTCCAACTTTGAACGAAGCTGTTGACTTAGTATATATGGACGAAGTTGAACGCGATATAGACAGATCATAACAATAATAACATTTATGAAGAAATCCTTACTTTCCATTTCAATATTTGCATTAACTCTTTCTGCTTCTGCGCAGTGTGATGTTAATGGTCATGATTTTGGTGATGCACCTTACGGCGTTTCACCTGATGCTACTCTGGGCGAAACATTTATAGATGGCCTACTGGATCAAGCTTACGAAGATGTTTTATATCTTAAAATCCCTACTGATGCGGGGGATATCATCGAAGGTTTTGAAGGTGCTCCTGTAGATTCTGTCGAAATCGTGGCAGTTACGATAACATTGAACGGTGTTTTGATGCAATTAACTGATATGGGCCTGAATTATGAGTGTAATAATGGCGGATTTTCAGATTCTCCTTGCACTTATTATGGAGGAACGAGCGGATGTGCCAGAATTATTGGCACGCCTACAATGTCCGGTACTTTTGAGCTGACTGTAAGCGTATTGGGTTGGACTACCATTTTCGGAAATGCTCAAAACCAAAGCATTGTTTATGATCAATATACATTGTATATTGAAGATCCGGATGGAGTTGAACCTGTTGCTTCATACAATTTCCAAGTTGAACAAAACACACCGAATCCATTTTCAAAATCAACAGAAATTCGTTTGTGGCTCGAAAATGCTACACCTATTAACTACGAAGTAATGAATCTTCTTGGTGAAGTAGTTCGCAAAGATCGTATCATCGGCAGCAAAGGAAAAAACACCATCCGCTTGAATGGTGAAGATTTGAATCCCGGTATTTATTTATACTCTGTAGAAGTAAATGGCAAACGAGTTACCAAAAGAATGATGATTAATCATTGATTTTGAAATAATATTAAGAAGCCGTCTTGCAAATGCAGGGCGGCTTTTTGTTTTTAATACTTCATTCTTTTTTTATCACCTTTGACAATTAGTTTGGCCCGTTTATATTGAAATTTGAACTCACCATATTAGGGAGTGGAGCAGCAGCTCCCACATTGCGCAGAAATCCAACTGCACAAGTGCTTGACATGCACGATAAATTCTTCCTTATTGATTGTTCCGAGGGAACCCAAAGTCAACTCAGAAAAGCAAGAATTAAATTTCAACGAATCAATCAAATTTTCATCTCCCATTTACACGGTGATCACTACCTTGGATTACCCGGTTTAGTGTCATCCATGCATTTACTAGGAAGAAGCGCTCCACTTGATATTTATGCTTCTCCTGAGCTTGAAGAATTGATGAAACTCAATCTCAAAATATCAGAAACTTACCTCAATTTCGAACTCCGATTTCATCATCTCGAAAAAAATCAGACAGGCCTTATTTTTGAAGATAACTCTTTGGAGATTTATACTTTTCCACTCAAGCACAGAATAGCTTGCCATGGATTTGTTTTCAAAGAAAAAAGACGTCAACCTAAAATTTCTAAAGACAGTATTATGCGCTACCGACTTAGTGTGGAGCAAATTAAACTGGCTAAGGAACTTAAGGATATTCCGCTCAATGATGGCACAATACTTCCATTTTTAGAAGTGGCAACTCCTGGGCCTGAGCCTAGAATTTATGCCTATTGTTCAGACACCATTTACGATCCTGCTATTATTCCGCACATTCAGGGAGCAAACTTACTCTATCACGAATCCACTTTTTTAAATGAACATGCCTTAAGGGCTAAAGCTACTTTTCATACCACAGCATCACAAGCGGCTATGATAGCCAACGAAGCAGGGGTAAGGGAATTGTTGCTAGGGCATTTTTCAAGTCGTTATACCAACGTTGCGCCCTTTATGGAGGAGGCTAAGGTAAATTTCCCAAACGTTTCTTTAGCTGACGATTTGCTCATTGTTAATATTCCGTATGTAAATTTCTGATTTCTATTTGCAGGCTATTCTTTTCAGACCTATCTTTGTTATTTAGAATCAATTCAGATAAGGGGGAATTTGAAAGGGCATATTAATCTGATTATAGCCGATAGTAACCAGCTCATTCGCTTTGGATTGCGCGCAGTGTTTAAGTCTATGGATGGCTTTTCAATTGTTGCGGAGGTGTCCAATCAGGATGAGCTGTCAGACTGCCTGAAATCATTTGAAGCTAATGTAGTTTTAATAGATTTTGCTTCTTTTGGTTTCAGCGTTGATTGCATACCAGCCCTCAAAAAAAGGCATCCCAATCTTCAGTTTGTCGCCATTACCGGTGAACAAAGTGGGCTAACCATCATTTCAGCCCTCAAAGCAGGAATTGCTAGTTATATCAAGAAAGACTGTGATATTCAGGAGATTATTTCTGCCGTGCAAGAAACAGGGGCAGGAGGACGATTTTTTTGTGGTCAAATTTTAGAAACTCTTCGCAAAGAGGATATTGATCCGGAAGATTCATCAATTCGCGAATTTACATGTGAGCCAGTGAACCTTTCTGTTCGTGAATTAGAAGTAATCACGCTAATTGCGGAAGGCTATACCAATATTGAAATTGCAGAAAAGCTCTTTCTGAGCAATCATACGGTCAATACACATCGAAAAAACATCATGAATAAGCTTGGTGTAAATAATACAGCATCTATCGTCATGTATGCTGTTAAAACAAATCTCGTTAGCCCGAATCGCTTTCTATTTGCGCCAAGCAGCCTCTAATTGCACTTTATTGTGATAATTCTGTTTTGAATTTTTTAAACTGTAGCCGTAACTTGTACCTCATTAACCTGGTTCATTTTATTATATAGAGCCGTAAGCCAAGGAAAATGTTGATAGAAAAGACCCCAATTAAAATCCGGAAAACTGAAAAATCACGACTGGAAAAGATTGATTTTGATAATGTTATATTCGGAAGAGTATTCTCCGATCACATGTTTGTTATGGATTATAAAGACGGAGAATGGATGCAACCTGAGATAATTCCATTTGCTAATATTAGCATGAGTCCGGCTACTTCTGTTATCCATTACGGTCAATCTATATTTGAAGGTCTTAAGGCGTTCAGAAACAATGATGGCGAAATTTATCTTTTCAGACCGGATCAAAACATAATAAGATTCAATCGTTCGGCTGAAAGGATGTGCATGCCAAATGTGCCCTCAGAACTACTTTTGGAAGCCTTAACTCAATTGATTTCACTTGATCGTGAATGGGTGCCTCAAATGGAAGGCTCGGCACTATACGTAAGGCCATTTATGTTCGGAACAGATGAGTATATCGGTTTAAAACCTTCTGAAACATATAGACTTATCATTTTTACTTGCCCGGTCAATAAATATTATGCCGGTAATGTTAAAGTGAAAGTTGAAACGCATTATACCCGTTCGGTGCGCGGAGGAACAGGTTTCGCTAAAGCTGCCGGTAATTATGCCGGAGCCTTGTTTCCCGCTAAACTCGCCCAAGATAAAGGGTATAATCAATTAGTGTGGACCGATGCTTTAGAGCATAAGTATATTGAGGAGTCCGGAACGATGAATATTATTTTCAAAACCGGTAATAAAATATTTACCCCGGCGCTTTCTGATTCTATTCTTTCTGGTATTACCCGATTGAGCATTCTTCAATTAGCTAGAGATTGGGGATATGAAGTTGAAGAACGAAAAATTAGTGTGGATGAAATTGAATCACTTCTTAAATCTTCACAATTAGATGAAGCATTTGGAGCCGGAACCGCAGCAACCGTCGCCTGTATAGATACTTTGGGTATTGGCGAAATAGATTATGAACTTCCTGACCCTGCGTCATGGGAATTTGCACCCAAAGTTTCAAAAATGCTAGATTTAATAAAGCGTGGTAAGGAAGAGGATGTTCATCATTGGAACTACAAAGTTTGCTGATCTGATTTGTGGATTTTTCAACTTTTTCGCATCTTCATTCCATGAAGGTACCTAAATCTGTTTTTTTTACCTCAGTTCTTATCCTTTTCGCATGTAATCTGAATGCTCAGGTTTATGTGAAAGGCAGGGTATTGGATAAACAGCTTTTGAAGCCAATAAACTCCGTTAACGTAATTCATAAGACGAGTTCATCTGTTTCAAGTACCAATAACAAAGGTGAATTTTCGATTCGGCTTGAAAGCAAAAATTCTACACTTCACTTCAGTCATATTTCATTTCGAGATACTAGTCTATCATTAAAAAATCTCCCTTGGACAAAAGACACTTTGTTTATTGAAGTGCTGTTGGACTATGATTTAGTTAAAATTCCAACTGCCGAAATTGAATCTGATCCTTTGCCTGAAATTGTATTTTCAGATGAAAAATTACATGTAGGCGATTTTCTATTTTTTAATGATGGATTGCTTTTACTTACTTATGGCACAGAAGACCGTTGGAAGCGTCAGGAATACAGCAAAATAACTCCATTTAGCACATGCGAGATAATAATTCAAGACAGCTCAAGAAATCGTTTGAAAAATAAATTATTGCAGGGGGAATTTATTCGCTTGGAAAAAGCGTACAATGGCGACATAATTCTTCATTCCCTTGATAAAATATTTCTTTTAAATACAAATAATTTAGATATAACTTTGAGAGAGCTGGATAAAGCACATTACAGCAAAGCTTATGTCCCAATTCTCGACAGTCTTAGCAATTTTGTTCTTCTTACTGATTATTCTCCGGATTTCCCATCATTCAGCTATTACGCTTACAATCCTGCCGATTCAGCCTATCAGGAAATCAGAAAAATCCAAGATAATCTGCAAATGCAATTGTTGCGTTCAGAATTCAAATACCTGCCTACCCGTGGAAAGCTGGATGCCTATCGAATGGAGCTGAAAACCGGTATAGATAAAGAAATTATTGCCGCCTGGATGAGTGGATTCAGTGAGTCGATGTATGCAGAACCACTCTATTCTCCATGCATCGTTGTTGGCGATACATTATGTATTTTTAATCATTACAATGATCAGCTTTTTCGGCATGTCAATCCTTCATCAACACTTGATTCCACTGTAATATCACATCATAAATTAAAAACAAATGGCAAGTGGAAAAAGCATTTGCTTCATGATGAAATTAGCGGTAAAATTTATGTTCAGTACGATAAAAATGGATATACTTATTTATCTGCATTAAACTTGCAAGACGGTACTTTGGGAAAATCATTCAGACTTACCTACCGTTATCCCGAAAAAATTCAAGTGAGAAACAACGAAGCCTATTACCTTTACCGACCATTCGGCTCAGTACAAAAACACTATTTGTACAAAGAAGAATTAGAATTCTAGCACATTTTTTTGCAAATTTCCGTTTACAAAGCATGGCAAGTTTTAATAATGAGATAAGGAAGTTTAGCAGCGATCAGCTTTATGATATGCTAAAAGCTCAATCATACGGTGCATCAGAACAATTTATTTCCTGTGATGAACTATTGCTCAGAAATAAGCCAATATTAGGTTTGAGTATTAGTTTCGAAAGTTTGGTCCGATCACTATCATTCAAGGATCTGCAGTTCATAGATCAACATGATTTTGAATTTTCACCAGCTTCTATCATGGCGGCCATTCTTGAACTTCGATTGAGAAATGAGAAGAGGAGGGTTTGGTATATTCAAAATCAACTTGAACAGGCAGGACCTTTGGATCATCTACAGTTAACAGACAAACTCAAGGATGTTAAATTTACCAATGTGCTCGTTTGGGCTGAAGGAATGTCGGAATGGAAAAAACTTGCAGATCTACCACATCTCAATAGAACATATTTTTTCGATCAGCATCAACTTGTTACCATCCGAAAAGAAAAGACAATTGAAAAACCAATAGACAGTTCCGCAGTGCCATTAGTCTCCGGAATTCTTCAATTTTTTGCCATGCCGTTTTGGATTGTTTTATCCGTAGTAGCTCCAATAAATGGTATTTGGAGTTACACCGGTATAGCACTACCTGCATTCTTTTCAGGAAGTATGGCGCTTTTGAGCATTCCAATTGCTGTGGGATTAATTATGGCCAGACGTTGGGCTTACCTTCTTAAAATAGGAACCGGATTAATTGTAATCACTTGGTTTTTGAGTAAAATATTAATTGATGATTCTTCTCACATTTGGCTCATTATGGGATGCTACGAATTGATTATTATTATCTTCGTGTTCAGTAGATCAAAATACTTTAACTAAAACTTATGATCAACAAAATACTTCTTTCACTTGCTATATCAGCTCCAGTAGTACTTAGTGCTCAAACTGAAAGCAGTGCTTTTACGGCGTCGGGAAGGGGAGTTGCAACCACTTTTGTTACTGATTATCATGCGCTTGGCATCAATCCAGCCAATCTTGGTTGGGACTCGCAATATGAAGGTAAAAAAGTCACATTTGGCATGTTTGAAATAGCGGGAAGTTTTTTCTCGGAAGCTTTTAATAAAGGCGATTTGCGTAACAATCTGTTTTTTGGAGAGTTTGATGATCTTACCCAACAAGAACGAGATCAAGCTGCTGAGGATTTTGTAAAAGCCAGAAATGCTGCAGACCTTAATATTATGGGCATCGGACTTGCTGTTCAAACAGGAATAGGAACTTTTGCTTTTAGTTCCGGCGATAACATCACATGGAAATCAAAATTTGGTGAAGACCTTACTGACTTGGTTTTCTACGGCTATCAGTCTAGTTATTTTGATAGCCTTCTTCTAACAACAGGGGCTGTGATTCCAAATACTGGGAATTATTCTCAAGATACTCTTGATTTGGTTGTATCAGGTACTGTGAATCCTGAAAATGTTAAATCGCTTGCGGCTCTGCTTAAAGGTTCAGACATCGAAACCACTTGGATTCGTGAATTCAAATTTGGCTATGGAACCCGTATTTATAAAAGTGATAAATATCAGATTTTTGCAGGTGCTGATCTCAAGTATCTTATGGGTATGCATATTATTGCTTTTGAATCGGATGGTGAGAAAGCTGGCGGATTTGCCGCAGTATCTCCCATTTACGGACTAGACTTTGAGGACGCTCCTAATAATCCATCGGCAAATCTTGATAATAGTGGTGCTCTGCCGGAGCCTGTAGGACAAGGATTTGGATTTGATCTTGGTTTAAGCGCAATTATAAATGAACGTCTTAGACTTGGCCTTTCATTTAACAATATCGGTTCCATGACTTGGGACGGGAACGTTTATGAATTAGATAATATTTTGGTTGATGATTATGAAAATGGCGGTGTGTCAAGTCTTTCTCTTCTCGATCAAGTAAATAGTATCATTAGCAGTGATGGTGTTATTGAATGGGTAGGAAAGGAGAAAATGAAAACTACACTTCCTAAAAATTTGAGAATTGGTGCTGGTTATGATTTTGGTGAAAAAGTAAGAGCAGGTTTGGACATTGTTCTACCAATGGATGAAGAAATTGGTGCTCTAGACAAAGCGCTAATCGGACTTGGCGGCGATTTCATCCCTGTTAAATGGTTTCGCTTTTCTATGGGATTCTTATCCGGTGGAAATTACGACTTCAAAATACCCGCAGGTATAGTGTTTGTTGCAGGTAATGGAACGTACGAGGCCGGAATTGCTTCACGCGATATCATCACATTTTTCGCCGAAAGTGATCCGACTATATCTTTAAGTACTGGATTTTTGAGATTTAGATTCTAATTTTTAAAGGTAATTGATGTCTGATCGCAGATTATTATTGCTCCTGGGCTTAATCTCTGCTCTCATTCTTCTTTTATTATATTCACCATTAATACTAAATCCTGCGGGCACATTGCTCAATGGTGGTGAGGATGGATTTAAAAATTATTACGTTTATCTGTATCACATTCTGCATGATTCAGGTTATGTAGAGTTCGAAGGTATGAATTACCCCTATGGAGAATTCATATTATACACCGACTCACAGCCCATCTTGAGCACATTACTCAAATTTCTGAATGCTAATCAGGATGAGTCTTTGGCAACAATGCATATACTCATCTGGTTGAGCATATTCTTATTGCCAATATTCAGTTTTTTATTGTTCAGAACCTTTGGAATTAATGCTTGGGTAGCACTACTTTTTGCTTTAGCAGCGCTCATGCTCAACCCACAGATATATAGATTGGGAGGGCATTATGGATTAGCGTATGCATGTTTCATTCCGGCTATTTGGTATTTTCTACAATGCTTCCTGCAACAAAATCGAACGAAATATTTGATTTATATCCTTGTCTCAATGCTGATGAGCATTTTTCTCCATGTGTATCTCGGATTAATTTGTGCAGCATTAGTGATTACCTGGACCTTGATAAGTGCCTTCATTCAAAAAGACTGGAGGTTAGTCTTTAAACCGATTTTTATAGCATTCATCCCAATTTTGTTCGTTTTCGGTTTAACGAAATCACTAGATAACCACCCTGAAAGAAGCAGCAGACCTTATGGTGTTTTCGAATATAACTCCAATCCGGCATCTCTATTTTTACCACACCATGGTCCAATAGCTTCTTATTTAAAGGACAAAACAGGAATTCAGAATGAGAAATGGGAAGGATGGGCATACCCGGGATTGGCAGTCTGGTTATTTATTGCAGTTTTTGCAATTGCTTTTCTAAAGAACAAGAAACGGCAATTAAGATCTCAGGAAATCGGAATTTTCGTTTTTGTTCTCTTTTTTGTCATATTGTCCATGGCTTTACCTTTTCGAAGTATTGGACAAGAATTGCTCAATCTATTCCCGCCACTTCGACAGTTCAGGTCCCTCGGACGTTTTGCATGGCTGTCATTTTATGCCCTTTTGATTATTTCGGCCATCTCCGCTTCCGATTTCTGGAAAAAATCAAATTCCTATAGAGCCTTAATTGTTGTTGCTGTATTTAGCATGTGTATTGAAGGACTTTGGCAACAATTGGCTTTGCGTAGAATTTTGAACACACCAATAGAGCTTTTGAGTTACAATGAATCTTTACCTGAAATGAATGATTATCAGGCTATGCTTCCTTTACCCTTTTTTCATACCGGCTCAGACAATACCTCAATTTCTGGAAATGCGGATCACAACGCCATGTGCATGGCCATTTCCTTAAAAACTGGAATTCGGCTCATGGCTGCGGACGAATCCCGCTTATCATGGATTGAAGCCAGAGAATTGGCTCGTATTTTTAGTTCAGAACCAGGAAGCGAAAAGCCAGTTCTTCAACTATTGAATAAAACTCCTTTGCTTTTATTTAGTAAGGCTGATATTAATCCAAAGGAAGAGAGAATTTGGGAAATGGCGAATGTTCTTGAACAAAACGCTTTTAGAAGTCTCGATCCTCTGAATTTGATAAATGATCCTGGAATTCAATGGAATGATCTAGCAGACTGCAGTTTGAAATTACCATTGTGGCCTCAACTGGCCGTTTCCGATTCAAGTCTTTTTTGGTTTTTTAACGATTTTGAAAACAGTCCTTCGCAAACCCCTGTAATGAGTGGCAAAGGAGCTTTTTCTGAACCTCGATATCTTCATAAGAAAATGGCTAATTTCGAGCCTTATACATTTGCCTCAAACATCCGCTATGAGTTGAGTTTCTGGGTTTGGACAGGGGAGGAGGATCGCATTAGTGAGATGATTGTAATTGAGGAATACGACGCACAATCGAACTATAAGAAATGGCGTTATGTTTCGGCATTGAATGCATCTTTAGAAATGCTTGGAGACTGGAATATGGCGAAAATAGAGTTTGATGTTGCCCGCCCTGAATCGCGCGTTTCTGTGCTGCTTCGTGGATCAGTCGCTGATAAAAGATTTTGCCTTATTGACCAGCTTTTAATACGCGATTTGCGCTGCAATGTAAGTGCAATTGATAGTTCACAAAATAGAGTATATTTAAACAACCAATGGTATCCAATTAAGCCGGATTAAAATGGAAAAGACACGAAATTTTTACGCTGTAATATTGTCTGGACTGGTACTAGTAGTAACAGTCGTAGCCCTGTTAGGTATTTGGGAAATTATTGCCTGGGAAGAGTTTAAAAAATACTTCAATAAGGCATTGTTGTCTTTGTTGATTATATTCATTTCGAGTGCGGTGATTCTTTTCATTTTCAGCACCTTGTACAAGGCGGAAATTCGTCCACCTGCGCCCCCTAAAATGGATTGATTGGAGTTAATGCTTGGCAGAAGCAACTTGCATTTCTTAGATTAACGGTTTAGTTCGCTTTGCTTGATGGGGGGTGGCTTTGCGCTGAAAATCGACACCAAAATCCTTAGATGTCTAAATTACTCAGTCATACTCTTAGATTAACGGTTTAGTTCGCTTTGCTTGATGGGATGTGGCTTTGTGCTGGAAATAGACACCAAAATCCTTGGATGTCTAAATTACTAAGTCATACTCTTAGATTAACGGTTTAGTTCGCTTTGCTTTATGGGATGTGGCTTTGCGCTTAAAATAGACACCAAAATCCTTGGATGTCTAAATTACTAAGTCATACTCTTAGATTAACGGTTTAGTTCGCTTTGCTTGATGGGATGTGGCTTTGGGCTGGAATCCGAATCAAATGGAATGTCTACTTGAATTCAACACATTTGGCCCTCTGATCAACGTTTTAATTCGATTTGATCGCTCAGGATAGGCCTATCTCTAATTCATATCAAAACACTGAGTTCAGCGGTCAGAAACGCATCTACTTTCTCAACTGTTGAGCTCTTATTTTATGTGCATGTAATCTTCTGAGAGTGCCTTCCAATAATGGAAAGCGAATTAAACCGTTAATCATAAAGTATCATTTTCGCTAATAATCGTAAACCAAAAAAACCATCCTATTTCTGCAGAATCGTCCTCTCTATCCATAACTGCTATACCACGTTCAAAATGTAAACTTAAGCATCAAAACCTCCGAAATATCCCAACCAGCAAGTCAAAAGGAATTAAACCGTTAATCATAAGTTGTAATCCGTTGTCATCGGTGAAATTATAATCATCACTCCACACAACACCTCAAATCAGTCCAGAATTGCATCATCAGATTCCTCATAGATTACAAATCCCCAGGCATCGCGTTCATCGCTCAAAATCCATCGATCT